>Ga0181399_1000785_pt1 | contig 11514 bp, 11 predicted proteins | sample 22SPOviralmetaG_FD_130128 | JGI IMG/M metagenome (GOLD analysis project Ga0181399, IMG submission 130128) | Marine viral communities from the oligotrophic San Pedro Time Series (SPOT) site, San Pedro Channel, CA, USA - 22 SPOT_SRF_2011-05-21 | ecosystem: Environmental > Aquatic > Marine > Strait...
GCGCCGCGCCCACGGCGGCCGTGAGTACCGCCGTCGTCTGCGAGCCCGTGTCCAGCACCACCGAGAGCGCGTCGCGCCGCACCGCCGCGGCCGCGGCGTCCACCGCGGCGACCGCCAGCAGAAAGTCGGCGTGCGTCGCGCGGAGCTCAAACGCGTGGAACACGCGCAGCGCGTGCGCGGCGACGGGGCCCACGGCCAGCGCCGGGTGGATCCGCGCCGCGGCCGCGGCGACCGCCGCGGCGAGGTCCGCGTCCGAGTTGTGCAGCACGCGCACGGCGAGCGCGCACTCGACGCCCTTGTCGTCGTAGTCGGTCGCGTTCCCGAGCGCGGCCTCGACGCACGCAAACGCCGCCACGCCGGGGCAGCGCAGCGCGCCGAGCGGCGCAAAGCCCGCGGCGTCGAGCGCGTCGCCCGCCGTCAACGCCGCGCCGAGGCACGCGAGCGCCGCCATCCGCGCGGCGCCGCCCCGCGCGTGCAGCCAGTGGTAGCCGATGCGCAGGCCCGTGTCCTCGAGCACGACCTGCTCGACCGTCGCGACGCTCCCGTTGTGCACGGCCGCGCGCACCGCCGCCACGAGCTGCTGCGCGACGGCGTCGTGGCGGTGCGCCGACGACAGGATGCGGGCCGTCGCGTCGAGGTGCAGCGCCTGCGCGCGCGCGCCGAGCACGCGGTCCGACGCGAACCACACCGTGCGCTCGACGAGGTACGTCGACGACGCGAGCGCCACCGCGCGCAGCGCGTAGTTGAGCACGGAGAGGAACTCGGGCGCGACGGCCGCGTTGTCGAGGATGACCAGCGCGTGCGACGCGTTCAGCATGCCGCCGCGGAGCACGTGCGGGCACGCCGCCGCGCGCCCGTCGGCGCCGTGGCACACGAGCCCGCTCCCGAGCCACACGGCGTCGCGCTGGAACGCGTTGAGGCCGTCGAGCGCGAGCGTCACGTGCGACGCGAGGCGGACCGTCGAGACCTGCGGCAGCCCGTGCGCGACGCTGTCCAGCGTGCTCAGGTGGAAGCACGCCCACGCGCCGTGCGCGTACAGGCCCGCAAACGGCGCGAGGCACTCGCAGTCGGACGCGGAAAACGACCCGGCGCGGCTGTGCGCGTGCGCGGGGCAGGCGGCGGCCGCGCTCGCCCCGCCCGCGCAGTAGGTGTCCGCGGGGCACACTGCGCACGCGCCGCCGGCGGTCGGCCGCTGCGCGCCCGGCTGGCACGTGCAGCTGCTGGCGGTGGTGCTGCCGACCGGGCTCGTCTCAAGCGGCGGGCACGCGGTCACGGAGCCGTTGCGGCAGTAGGACCCGGCCGGGCAGGGCGCGCACTGCCGGATGCCGTAGTCGGTGCGCAGGCGGAAGCCGTCGTCGCACGCGCACGCGTCGATCGCGGTCGCGCTGCCGGCGGTGCTCGAGTTGGCCGGGCACGCGTAGGCAGCGCCGAACACGCAGTACGCGGTGGTCGGGCACGGCTGGCATGAGGCGGTAGCGGGAGTTGGGCGGTAGGTTCCGGGCGCACAGGTGTCTTGGGTGGAGGTGGTCGGCGGGAGGTACAGAGACAACAGAAGAAGAAACGATTGGACGACGTGCCGCCGGCCAGAGCAACGGTGTTTGTTTCGCGTGGCCGCGGTCGGCAGCTGGAGCCCCGACATGCATTTCCGGTGACAGCGACGACTGGCTGCTTATATACTAGTCTTTTGCCTGTTTAGTCCATGGCACAACCCTCGTGCTGGACCCGGACTCTTCATGATGTATCAGTGTGCTCCCACTGTTTCCACCCCCCCTCCCCACCTCTCTCGTGTCCTGAGTATATAAGCGCCACACATTTCGCCACGACCATAAACATGAGCACTCATCAATATTTTTACGTGCACCCCACCCAAGCGCTCCGACGCGTCGAATCAGACGGCACTGTGACCAAGCAAAAGACGCAGACCATGCCACTCTACCGACCTATGCTCTTTGACCGACAACCCGTCTACGATCACCTTGTCTACCCAGAAATCAATCACTTCAACGCAAACATTAAAACCAACCCTGCCGCGCCGTTCCAGTTTTTCTTGGCCTCGGATGGGCCGTTCAAAATACTCAAAAATGTACATGTAAATGCGATGTTTGATGCCAGAAAGGCACGCCAAGTTGCCAGGTTTCTGACGGATGCCTATTTCCACGATCGCAGCAGTACACCTGGGGCATCCTTTTTCAAATCTTTTGCCAGGAGCTATGCCAGCCCCATGGCGTTTTCACGAGAGTACGACGCCCTTCTGCAGCGGAATCAGTTGCTGTCCCACCAGCAGCTCGCGTGCGAATGCGCGTTGATACAGCTCTATTTTTTCGCCAAGCAGCACCCGCCGCCCAGTCTACAGCACTGGTACAGACATACGGTCACGGCATTTTACACCAACATGGTGGTGAGGGCAACGCAAGATTATGAGGACGAAGACGGCAATTCCGAGCCACACGCATGGACGCTGCTGGAGGTGGACCTGGTCCAGTACTACAATCCTGAGCTCGCGCAGGCTGAACGTGAGCAGCCAGGCGCGGTACGCCGCATCTTCAACACTGGCGCCCCGCTGCACGCCCTGCCGCAAATCCGGGGACCGGACATGGAAACATTTGCTTACAAGTACAAGTTCGATCAGGGCATGCATTCCAGCGAAGCGCTGCAGCTGGTCCCGCACCCGAACGAGGCGTGGCTGCAGAGCATTCGACGGTGGAACCAGGACCTGCACCAGAAGACAGTGTCTGAACTGAACGTCATCTTGCCGATACGTTGATTTGTCTATGCCAGCCCTGTGCAGGTCTCTCGTGTTTATTTTTGCTCACATAAAAAAGCTTAGATTGGCTCTTTCTGCGGCTGCTCCCCTGGGAAACTCTTCTCGTCGTCCCTCTGTCCAATCCGTCTGTGCACGCGACCTGGTTCATCATCCTACAAAGCCAACCCTGCCCCATCCCAGTCTACGCTTTTCGCCGCGCCGTGTCACCCAAAAATCCGCCACCAGGCGCTCCCACGGTATATAAACACCGCCCCCGCGCCCCCGCACTGCACGCAGACCACCCCCGGCATGGCGAACCCGTACTCGAGGCTGACCACGTCGCTCGACTATGGCCTCAACACGCTCTTTAACCGCAACTCGGCACCGCAGAAGATGCCGCTCGGCGCGCCGCAGATCCAGAAGCAGATTGGGCCCGACGGCTTCTGGGACCGCCAGACCGGCGGCAAGCGCGGGCCCGTCGACCCGCTCCAGGCCGACAAGGACAAGAAGCGCGCCCTCGAGAAGAATATCATCACGAACCAGATCCAGCACGTGCAGTATATTAACGCGGTGCACGTCATGGTGCCGATCCGCCTCCCGAATACCGAGAGCAACGCGACCTCGTGGCTCGACCTCGCCAAGAGCATCCACGCGGGCGACGTCGTGTTTGCGCTGCGCTGCCCGCCCAAGATGGTCGCCGCGAGTTATGCCAGCCGGCTGACGAAGAAGACGCAGTATAATTACGTGTCGAGCGTGAACCTGGCGACGCTGAATTATATCCTGTTTCGCCTACAGACGTTTTTCTTGATTTTCAGAGAGAAGTGTATTGAGGTGGATAAGGATATGGAAGAAACTGCGTTCATGAAACAACTGAACGAGGTGTATGAAAATGAATACAAAAAGTCACCCAGTAAGTGGGGGCAGTGGCTACAATGGTTTAATTTTTTGGGCGATGGTGTGGATATGAACGATTTGATGGGCATTGCAATGATTTTATCTTACAAAGATTCAGCTACAACCACTTTTGACACCAATTGCTTTTTGAAACAATGGTTTGATTTTGCCAAAGAAGTAGATGGTAACAAAGGAACCGACAAGAGAAGCGAAAAGCTCGGGAGGCTCTTTGACGCCAGACTCGAAAGCCTGCTCTGGGGCTGGATCCACGGGACCTGCAACATCCTCGGCATCTTTATCGGCTCCGACGAGCAAGGTGGCGCGCACCAGGAGTCCAAGAACCCGGCCGTGTCCTGGCCCAACGACTACGTCGGCACCGTGCAGGTCACGGGCAAGTCGCGGCGCACGAGCAACCTGTGGAACCGGGACAATGACTTTAGCGGCGGCGAGGCGCTTGGGTTTGTCCTGAAGAAACGGGAGTTTGGCACTGTTGACGGCAAAAAGGTGGATCTCACGGCATTCCGTTTATCCAGCAACCCGAACACGGCTGTGGACGTGATGCCGCATGGCATTGAGAATCTGTACGAAGACCCAAAAGACATAGAAAACTCCAAAGGCTTCTTCTTCTACCTCTGCCCCGCGACCCTCAACGCGGTCCAAAAACAGTGCGCCAAGTTCAGCGCCGACGAGCCCTGCTGCCCGCCCTCCTTCTGGCAGTTTTGCTGCGCCAACCAGCACAGCAAGAAGATGCTGCACCTGCAGGAGGTCGAGCACTTTGCGACGGACGCCATCACGATTGGCAACGCCCCGCCGATTGAGATTATTATGCGGCGGGTGTGGCACGACCACCGCAGCGAAAAGATTGAGTACCTGGAGGAACTGTTGGAGGATACTGCAGTGGTAGCAGCGGGTGGTGCAGGAGGAGGTTTTGGTTCAGTATTAGCAGCCCCCATGCTCGTAGCCAGCATGGCTGACGTCACGGCTCCCGTGCACGACATCCCCCCACCCCCACCCGACGAGCCCCCTGACGTCGCGGCCACCCTGCTGCCGTCCGAGACAACGACAGAACGACCTGCCGAGAAGAAAAAACGGGAAAAGAAGAAGCTAGACACCACCGACATGCTGCCGTAACACACACACACATACACGCGCCACGCATTCCCTAAAACATCGACATTTTTGCTTGATTAAACCAAGTTTATTCCCATTCCTCTACATTCGTCAAACCCTCACCGCAGCACGCTCACAAAGCACAGCCCCGTCACGCCCTGCAGCGCCGCGAGCGCGTACGCCCAAACCACCTCCCGCGTGCCCAGGTACGCCGACGCGGGGTTAATCAGCAGCAGCCCCGCCATGACGAGCGCGCCGGCCGACGCCACAAACGTCACCGCGTGCCACCAGGTCGACGCCCGCGCGTGCGGCCACTTGGTGTACACAAACGTCACCGCGCCCTGCTGGACCGACCACACGCACGTAAACACGATAAAGTACCACACGATCTCGTCCTTGTTCCCCGTCAGCGGCTTGCGGATGATGGTGTCGAGCATGGTCTCGATGTAAACCAGGCAGTAGCCAAAGGTGAACACGGAGAATGACACAAAGTTGCTCACCACGAGCCACAGCAGCCGCGGCGAGCGGACCGCGCGCGCAAAGTCCCAGAAGAACAGCGTGTCGCGGCTGAGGAACACGAGCCAGACGAGGACGTGGAAGCCGACGTCCTGCATGCGGTGACCTGGCGCTGGGCGGAGGCGGTGGCAGAGGGCATATATATTCTTTGCTGGGCATGACAAAGGTGGTCTTGTTCTTTTCGTGGCCGGGGTTAGCTCGCCATTAATCACTGCAAAACCAGCGAATAAAACTTGCGCGGGCACGCCAGGCGAAACTCCGCCGGAAACTCCGCGCTCAGCACCGCGCGGTAATACGCAAAGGACCGAAGCTGCACACTATCACTCTGGCAACAGTACACCAGCCGCAGCGGCTCGGGCCTGCACTCTCCGGGCCCCACCCGGTGCGTGGCCAACGGCCGCACGCGGTCCCACGACGCCAGCACGGCGCGGTCGTACCCCGGCCCCTCCGCGCGCGCATACTCCTCGACCGCGTCCGTGCACCCCGCGCAGTACGCCGCGCCCCGCGTCGCCACCGCCCGCACGCGCTCCTCGTGTAGTGCAACAACCGCGGCCAGCTCCGGGTTGCGCAGGGCGCGGCGCAGGCACGCCGCGCTCGCCAGGGCGTCCTGGCTGTCCGTCGCGGTCGCCACCGGGAACGCGGCGTCGCCCGAGTGCCACGCCCGGACCAGCGCGACAATCTCCTCGATCGGCGGCATCCGGCGCAGCGTGACCGTCTCCGCGACGGGTGAAGCGTGGTCGCCCCACGCGAGCTCGTGCCCCAACGCGCCGCCGGCGCGCGACAGCGCCAGCAGCAGCGCGATGACACCCTCGAGCGCGTCGCACGCCGCCGAGCGCAGCGGGTGGTAGTAAACCTGGTGCAGCGTGCGCACGTGAGCGGCGAGGCAGATGCACCGCCAAGCACAGGGGTGGTGGTGGACATGGTGCGGCGAGGCAGATGCACCGCCAAGCACAAGGGTGGTGGAGGACATGGTGCAGCGTGCGCACGTGAGCAGCGAGGCAGATGCACCGCCAAGCACAGGGGTGGTAGTGGACCTGGTGCGGCGTGCGCACGTGGGCGGCGAGGCAGATGCACCCCTTGAGGACACGGAAGAAATCGACATGGGCCATCTTGCCGCGGAGCACGCAGTCCAGCGCGTCCTGCACGAACGAGCACGCCACCGCGGACGTGTTGCCAGTGCTGTGCTCCTGCTGCGCGCGCTTGATGTGCGGCTCGCAGATGAAGCACAGGTGCGTCCGCGGGCGCTGCAGGAGTGCGGCCTGGTGCAGGGAGAGCGCCGGGACCGAGTCCATGCCGGCGTGAACGAGGCCGGGGATGTTGTACTCACCCGGCGCGACGCGGATCGTGCCACGGTCGTGCCGGGCGAGGAAGCGCAGGCAGCAGATGCACTGGACGACCTCGTGCGGGGCGCAGGTCACCTGTGTGGGGTTGCCTCGGGTTTGAGCGCACGGGATGGAACGTGGGATGCCTCCACGACATCCCGACACTGACCTGGCACATGTCGTGCAGGCTGGTGTAGCGGAGCTGCGGCTTGCCATTGCGCATTCTGTTTTGTGCCGATTTACTTGTGTTCATTTTTGAAAAATGGCGCTTTGCTGGCGGCGCACAATTTGAGGCGACTTGCGATGCTGTGGGAGGATGACTGCGCGCTGCTGCGCGCTGTGGTGACCGGGCTGTGGTCTCAGTTTCTCACTACGCTGCGACTGGGATTGCTTTGAATTACGTTGATGGTTGCCACTTCACGCGCGCGGTGAATTGTTTTTATATAAAAGCAACTCAGTTAACTGCACGCCTACCACGTTGCGATGGACCCAGACCTCTTCCCCTGCGCCGCGTGCCTGTACCCGCCGCCCGACTGCGCGCCATCGCCGCCGCCATCCTCGCCGCCGCGCGTCACCGCCGCCGCCATCCACGACCTAAAGATGGCGGAGCGCGCATGCGTGCTGCAGCGTTTCCTGCAAGACTCCGTGACCGCCGCCCACGACGCGCAGAAGGCAGACGCAGATCACAAGCGCGAGCGCAGCCAGTACGCGAGCGCGGGGTCGATCTGGGCAATGACCTCATCGGGCAGCGGCGTCACCGACTGCGGCGGCGGCGACTGAGCGGCGCCGTGGGGTTCTTGCTTGGCGTCCTCCGGGTTCACTGACGCTGTGCCGGCCATGGGGTGGTAACGCTGAAGAGTCACGGAAACATATACCAATCCAGCCGCGCTTCACCAAATCTACGCATCCTCGTTACCCAGCTCACACCGGGAGACCTCCCGCCACACCCCCCGCACCACGCACCCCGCCGACAGCACCGCCACCATCACCGCCGCGCGCACAAACACGGTCCCCTCCAGCAGCAGCCACGGAAACGTATACCAATCCAGCCCCGCTTCACCAAATCTACACATCCTCGTTACCCAGCTCACACCGGGAGACCTCCCGCCACACCCCCCGCACCACGCACCCCGCCGACATCACCGCCACCATCACCGCCGCGCGCACAAACACGGTCCCCTCCAGCAGCAGCCACGGAAACAACACGCACGCCGGCGTCCACCCTGCCGTCTGCGTGTACAGCCCCGCCCCGCCGTCCGCCACCGCCCACCACGCCACCAAGCCCGCCAGCACCGCCTGCACACCCTGCAGCAGCAGCAGCCCCCGGCAAACCACGCCGCCGCCGCCCCCCGAACACGCGGCTAGCCCGGCCACCGAGACCCAGTTGCAACACAGCAGCGACAGCACGCCGACGCCGACGCCCATGGTCGGCGCGCGCAGCCCGACCTGCCGCAGCAGCAGCCCCAGAAACAGCACATTGGCCGCCTGGTAGGCCAGGTCCACGGCCACGCCCGCCTCGCTCTCCCCGTCGTCTGTCACCGGCGCCAGCAGCGCGAGCAGCAGGTGCCGCGGCATCGCGGCGGCGGTGCTCAGTAGAGCGATAAACTCCGACACCGTCTGCTGCTCGTCGCACTCGGGCAGCCCCCCCGTGCACACCGGGCTCGTCTGCGCCAGTATGCCCACCGGCGCGCCCACGCGCGCGGGGACGACGACAAAGAACCCGACCATCCACTGGTGCGGTATGTGCGCGTAAAAGGCGTCGTCAAATTCCAGACGCCCGCGCGGCGACACCGCGACCGGCGCCGCGGACGACAGGTGAAAGGGTCCGGGCAGGTTTTGCCGGTGGAGCGCTTGTATCCGGAAAGACGGCACCGCGTACACGGCCTCGGCATTCTGCACGTGCAGCGCAGCGGTGGCGTGGCCGGACAGGCGGACGCTGGCGTTGCGGCCGGGCACGCGGACGCTCCACAGGAAGCAGGCGACGCGCGCCTGCGCGCAGGTCGCCGTCGCGTGCAGGCTGCCGTGGTTCTGAAAGAGACGGCGGTGCTGCGCGTCGTCGCGCTCGAGGGGGGCCCGCGCCGGCACGGTGACCGGCGCAAAGTCGTCCATCGTGCACGCAGTGCCGCGCTGCCGCGCCACGGTCTCCACCGTCCCGATGTGTTGCGGGCGGCACCACGCGGCGTGGTCGGGCTTGGCGGTGAACATGGTGCGTGTACTGGGTATGTGTAGCGCTTGGATGTGTAGAGCGATGGACAGGCACGCCCCAGCGACCGGGATGGCACTGGCGAGCCAGTGCCGCGGCGCCAGCGGCGAGTGCAGGAAGACGACGACGGCCGCGACCGCGAGGCTCAGGTAGGAGGCGAAAAAGAGCAGGCAGCACAGGAGGGCGACGAGGCGGAGCATTGCCTTTGGAAAGTCGGACTGTGAAATTTATATACAGGCTGGATTGTGGGGGTTGGGATCCACATCTTTTGCGCATGGGCATGCGTGGTCACCACCGACACAGCGGGCAGGTCAGCAGGGGCACCCACTCGCTGTTGTTCTCATCTACATCATTGTCTGGACCCCAGTACATTTGCCGAGTGCATGGGACACAAAACACGTGCTTGCCAGGGCAGCGGGACGGGTGAATCACACCCTCAGACGCCTCACCAAGAAACACACTGCACTCGCCCGTCATCGACACAAACTCCAGGGCTCTGTCGGGGTGCAGTGCAGAAACAAGAACGAAAGCTTCTGGCACCATGGAAACGGCAAGACCACGTGCGACGACGTCTATGCATTTGAAGCTCCACACGAGGACTGTGCGTCAAACGTCAACACATGGGCGAAAGTCTTGGAATTCATGCACGCAGAAGTCTTTCAGTAGGTTCCGTTTTGGTATAGCCTTCCGGATGGCATTCGCACATGCTTGCATGTGGCTGGATCAAAGGCTTGGCCTGGCTCTTTCTCCACCTTCTTTCGTTGGGTTTACCAATAAACACCTGATCTCTCTGTAGTTTATTTTTTCGTGTAGAATTTCGACGATATATAAAGACAAATAAATACGACACAGCAGACGTGGTATGAATCCCGAAAAATCACCAGCAAAAATATGCCGACTGTGTGCTGAGCCGTCTCCGCCCAACCACCGCGCATACACTGTTCTCACGGAAGTTTTGAACGCCGTGGCATTGGACGACAGCCTCCGAACATCCATCATACCAGACGACGTGATGCGAACCACTTCGCGTGACTGGCGCAACATCCAGCGGCAACACGTGCCAGTCAAATTCAAAGGGTATGAGCCGGCAGAGATGGTTAGAAGCAAGCTCGAAATGTTTGTCCGTGACGGTTTCAGAGTCAGTGAGGTCAATCTGTCGAGTGGAAGACGCGGGCCGCCACTTCCAGGCCATGTTCGAATTGGTGACGAGGGAATGAAGATCTTGAGCGCGGTACTGATGAAATGCCCATTGGACACGCTCGATATATCAGGGGCTGGATTATCGGATAGAGGCGCCATTCCATTAGCCCTGGTCGCGGGCTGGAGCCCCTTGCTCACAAAACTGGTGCTGGATCACAACGAACTGGGGGACCCCGGGGCAGCCACATTGGGCAATGCCCTGCGACACTGTCCATCTTTAGAGATTTTGTCTGTAAATCACATCAATATGGAACCCACAGGGTTTTTTGCCATCACGGACGCCTTGGTCGATTGTTCACGGGCCCAACGCGCGTCCGTTTTCAAGAGTTTATCGGCAAACAACAATTACATCGTTGGTGGCAGGGAAGAAGATACCGACGACCGAACATATGAATTGAAAGAACCGTTCTATTCTGCGCTTTACAACTTGACTGACCGGTGCTCGAATTTGCAAGTTTTGGATTTGGGGGACAACTCCATTATCAATCTACGGGAGATTACGCAAGCTCTGCGCCGCGCCACGCAATTGACTAGCTTACATTTGGACAGAAATTATTTCGATTTTGATGGCCAGGACCCTCGTCATCTCGAACAGTTCATGTGTGCCCTGGAGACTCATCCATCACTTACAGAGCTGGACCTGAGCTTAAACCAAATCAGCCCCGTGTACGACAGGTTAGCGCAGGTGCTGCCTCGATGCACAAAACTGGCAGTCTTGAATCTGTCGGACACTAATCTATCAGACGACGAAGCTGGAACGATGTCAGACGCCGTGGCACGGTCGCCCCACCTGACATCTTTGAATCTGAGGTGGAACTATATGTCTGTCGACGGCGTGCACGCGCTGCGCCAGGCGTGGCTACACGACGATGACGCCTTGAACCTTGACAATCAATTAATCTCCCATGACTCAGATAATTCTGATGCGTGACACGCGAGCTCTGCGGCGAACTTGAGACAAACCCCCTTTGAAGGTTAATTCGTCTGTTCCACAGGAGAAACGCAGTAAAAAACAAAAAAACGAACAAGGTGCCCCGTTTGGCAACACCACGTGCGCTTGTGCATACCATGGACATTCACATTGCGCTTTTGCAGCGACTGAACTTACTCCCGACGATGAAAACCGCTACAATCAAAAACAGTGGCCTCATTAGACAAGCATGTGAACGCCTTCTGCAAGTAGAACATGCCCTGGAGCACGCTGCGAGTGATACAAAAGTGAGTCAGGACGCATACATTACGTGGAGACCCACGCCGCCGCCCCACGTAATAGCGCAGCCGAAGCAGTAGCCGTCGTTGCACCACAAAAAAAACGGCGGCATCCACCGCCCGCACAGCTTGGCGTTGGGGCAGGGCACGCACGCGCACGCCGCGCCGTCGTAGCCCGGGTCCACGTCGCGCTGGCAGTTGCCGTCGCCCGAGCGCGTGCAGACGTCGGGTGCTGGGTTGGCCACGGCCTGCATCAAGGCTATCTCGAGTCTGTATTTTTCAAAAACCCCACCTACCACGACCACCCCCACCAAAAA
>Ga0181399_1000787_pt1 | contig 11511 bp, 19 predicted proteins | sample 22SPOviralmetaG_FD_130128 | JGI IMG/M metagenome (GOLD analysis project Ga0181399, IMG submission 130128) | Marine viral communities from the oligotrophic San Pedro Time Series (SPOT) site, San Pedro Channel, CA, USA - 22 SPOT_SRF_2011-05-21 | ecosystem: Environmental > Aquatic > Marine > Strait...
ATAAGACCAGCGCCTGTCTCTTCAGCAAGGCTGCGAAGGCGTGTCATGATAGAGTCAATAGAACGACGTTCATCGCCCTCCAATGTGGCGGATACCATCATGTGCAGGTGATCAATTACAACCCACTTACATTCACAACCAACGATCATGTAGCGTAGCTTAGAAAAGATACCATCAATATCATTGGAACCGAAGTGAGCGTGTATCCACACCCTGTCGTTGTTGTCGTTATCAATGAACAGATCATCAAACAGAATGTTTAGTTCATCTACTGAGTGTTCCTCCCGTACACGATCAATGTGTAACTTAGCATTAGCTTCGATAGAAAGGATACCATCCACAGTACGTGTCCAGTCCTCTTCAAGAGCAACGATACCGATATTGTCATCAGTCTCTTTGATAAGCCAGTGTTCTAATTCGCGTGTGACGCTGGACTTACCAAGCCCTGTACCACCTGCAAGTAGCACAAGCTCACCCTGACGTAAGCCTTCTAGCTTCTTGTTTAAACCTTCCCAAGGATATGGGATAGCCTTCTTCTTAACACGGTTGTGGAACTTGTCTTTGTTCTGACTTACATTGAGTACACCGCTGGGTGTGTAGGTCTTAGCGTTCCACCACGCAGCAACATAGGAGCCATGCTGGTTCTTACGCAGCATATCATTGGCATCCTTGAAGCCGTCAGGCATGACCATGATCTTAGCCTTGTTAGGCTTCAACAGTCTTGCTACTTTCTTTGCTGCTTCCTGTCCGGGTTTGTCAGCATCAAAGCAGATGATGATGTTGTCGAACCTTTCGAGGAATTCTATCTGATTCTTTACATCTTTCTCTGCACCCTGTGCGCCATTCTTAATAGATACTACAGGCCACTTAGATCCTAGCAACTCATAGGCTGCCATCGCATCGCACTCACCCTCAACTAGGGTAACGTACTTACCACCCTTGTCGCCTACTAACTGCTGTCCGAACAAACCACAGTCTGATATAGGGCCGGTAGCTATGAAGCCTTTACCATCCACGATGCGTGTCTTGTACGCCACCTCCTCCGACCCGTTGTAGTACGGATAGAAGTGTCGTGTTATGTCACCATTAGAATTAACAGTGGACTTAACGCCGTATCTCTTTGCAGTAGCCTCACTAATCCCACGGTCACGCAGGTTGTTGAAGTTTCCTTCACTGATTACGACATTATCTTTTACCAATCTAGGGGTTGGTTCCATATCTCCCTCTTTGAAGTTTCTAATATAATCACCACATGAAAAACATTTTGCACTGCCGTCTTCGTTAAGACCAAGACATTCTCTGTGTCCACAAGTGGGGCAGTCTAGATGTGTCTCTACAAAAGCCATTATGCCTCCAGAAAAAGAAGGGGCCTTTCAGCCCCTCTTAGTTTAGTCCATCCCTTCAAGCTCTTCCTGATCAGGCTCGTTGAATACCCCCTCCAATTCCTTGGAGAAGGTTATCTCTGCTGCCTGTAGAACAGCTAGCCGGGTCTGCAAACCCGCAGACTCTTCACGTACTGAGCGTATAAGACCTACAAGGGCCTGACCACGTTCAGAAAGATCAGCGACATTGTATTCCTTGTCCTCAAAGGTCACGGTGTTTGTAGTCTCTTCAGTCATATTACCTCCTCTAAAATGCTAAAGCTGATTCACCAGATGCACCCTGCCCATACTCGACAAGCTCAATGATCTGTACGTTCTCAAGGATGGCACGTTTGTACTGCTTGTTAGGCCCGTACACGGCTGCTCGCCACTGCACTGCTACCTTTGAGCCGTTACCAATCTGCACATCAATCTCATTCTTCTCAAGGTCTACCAGTCTAGGTGCAGGATTCTTCTCACCCTTACCGTTCACTTCCCACTGATAGAAATGAATCACGGGATCTTCCGTGTACTTAGAACGACCAGCCGCCTTGACACCGACGTTGAAGCCAGCAGCAACGAACTGATTATATACCTCATCAGATACCGCTAGGTTAATCTCATACCCGTTACGGTCACCGCTGAAGTTAGGGACAGGAACTTTCACGTGTGGATAAAAGGCTTCGCCAGTTAACACTTGTGGGATACCATCAATCATACGCATAGGTTTTCTCCTTTGTTAGCGTCATTATAAATTAACATCACTTGGATGCGTTGTCAATAAAAAATTCAGAGACTTGCTCTTCTATAGATCCGTCGATGCCCTCCTCTATTGTCAGGCAATGCCTGTCCTTACCGTAAGTTATATGGTAACTAGACTTATTCTCATATAACAATCCAATAAGATGAGAGGCCGTGAAAGCCTTGTACTCATCAGTAGTAATATCAAATAAAATTACCAACCTCCTAGTTCGTCTATGAATTCAGAAAACAATACTGTTAGATCATCGTCACGTATTCTCCAAGATCCTACCTCTTGGCAACGCTCTTCAACAAATCCAATAAACCTTAGTTTAATTCTTTCAGAAGGTAAAGGTGCGCCCAGTCTCATAGCAAACAACTGACACCACCAATCGTCTAACTCTGAACAAAACTCCATTCTAGTATCTGTAGAACTCATTTTTATATCTCCTTTAAAACCTTGAAAGGGATTGTACAGCTAGTCAAGAACGGTGTCAAGAGAATTTTTGATACTCCTGATTCTGTACCTCAAGGTAGATAGCAACGAACCCTATGCAGAAGTCATCACCATGTTTAAGACACAGCCGTAAGGCATCCTCGCGTACAACAGGTGTTACAATCCCAGTCTCAAAGTAACACTCACTGAACCCAAGGATGTGGTTACACATATCAATTATATTCTTCATGTAGATTACACCTGCGTGCGGTTGATTTGACTGATGAATAAGATATACCTAAAAGATTAGATATCTCTAAAGGGGCATGACCTTTCCGCAACAACTTCACAGTCTCTATGACGTGTGGTCTAGGCTGACGGCTACATTGCAAAGGCCAGTTACGCTCAGGGTAAAACTCATCAAGGTACTCTTGACCACGAACAGCCCTGTAAAATAAATCACTCATACTTAACTCCTCGGAAACGCATATCAATAACCTTTGGTTTGTAATTAAAATAATATTCAGTGTACCCAGCCAGTGAAGTCTCACGCTTGCACTCATCAGGCATACACTGAGGTGGTGGTGTATGATCTTTCCACCCTAGCTCAGGACTGGATAGGGCTGTAGGAGGGTGTCTAAGAGGCTCTCGGCACTTTTCCCACGTAAGATGTACCTTACCATACCTATCGGTATACTCCTCTGAGAGGGCCTCAAAATGCCTGTAAAGCCACCTATAATTAGGCGCACTATCCCTTACCCAAACGGTACTGGGGTGATTCTTGTGAGCCAATTTGTAAGGTACATTACCATCACCCTCAATGTGATGAGCAGCACAGAGCATTTGTGCAGATTCTAAAACCATCTTGACCACATGCTTATCGCACTGCATTTGTGCAGCCTTTACAGGGCATGGGTCTATGTAGAATATATTCATTTAATTCCTTAACGTTACGGGTATACGGAGAGGGCTGTACTTATTAATTAAAAAGCATTGAGTTGTGTACATCCATCAAAGCTTTCCTGTAAGTTTTAAGTAGTTTTTGTTGAGGACTTACATGCCGGTGCGGTTCGGTAAGTGTGATCTCATCATCTATCAAACTCACACGCTCAAGTAACACGTTTCTAACCTCAGAAGAAACAAGCTCACGCAAGTTACTTTTAAAAGTATCAACACTACCATTAAGAATTAGAGCCTCTCGGCTATCAGAGTGAATCACAAAGTGATCGACAAATATATCTATATTATCCATCTTCTTCACCTTCTTCAAAAAGAGTAACACTTATAGCCCAAGAAAAACCTTCAGGCTCGTATCCCATAGCAACTAGTTCAGCGTGAATACACTCACTGATGTACTCACTGTCCTGATTGTCATGGAATCCACCAATTAAAATATCTTTACTAACCATAGTCATCTTCCATTACCGGGGGTTTTATTAAGTGAGCAGTTTAAACACATGCTCAGGTGCCGGAGGGTTAGGCTGCAATCGGGAAAGCCTTAGTGATAATCTCTTGCACCTTCTCGGACTTCTTGAGTTGTGCAACGGGAATATCAACAGCATTCTTACGCCGTCTACCGACATGATGCGAAGACCAGTCAGTCATTACATTGTAAACTGACCAGTAATTCTCACCCAACTTACGGCTGTAATGCTCTTGGTACTTTGTCCACATGTACATCAGACCATCGTTGGCATTGACTTTACCGTACATGATTATCTCAGGGATACGCTCACCATCGTGTAGCATCTGCAAAGCAATCTTAGAACCCGCAGCCTCTGCGATGTGCTTGAATGCCTCACGATCACTACACTCACGCTTGACCCACTCAGCCCAGATATTATTCTGCTGATCCATGATACCTAAGATACCATTAAGCAGACGGGCACCATGCTCCACGTTCAGGGCATTTGTATGACGAGCCTTGTAGATGGTAGCGGCACCACCAACAAAGACCTGTGAGTTGGTACATGCAGACTGCAACACACCAGCGGAGCCTTGGTAAGACCAGACCCCATTGAATGAGTTGATGTGTAGCATGGTCATGCAGGCCGTATCACCATCAGGTGTCTCAATGATATGCTCAGGCAGGGTATGCTTTACAAAACACATAGCACCATCGGAGCCTACCTGTATATCCTCTCGGACATCGGCAAGGTTTAGACTGCTACGCTCCAAGATGTTACGGCTTGTGTCGATCATCTTGGTATGCTGAACAGCATTGTAACGCTTGCCGTGGATGGCTAACTGCTGGCCCGTATCCTCACGGTAGTACATGTCCTTACCATCTACCTTGTGAGTCCTTCCAAAGGTATCTGAGTAGGTCATAGGGGCTTTGAGGACTTTGAAATCCGCACCGCCATAGCCTGAGTCACGTAGCATATCTACGCCTGAGTTGTTTTGAAACAGTGATATTACCGACATTATGAAATCTCCAAGTTTAAGTCTTTATCTTTGTCATGGAAAAGCGTTACCTCTTCCTGAACAAAACCATGATCCCAGTTGAGCAGATGCAGAACGTCGTAAACCTGCCGGAAGTCGATGCCTACCTCTTCAGCGATAGCCTCGGCGCTTTCCCGAGATATCTCAACGGTGGGACATTTAGTGACTACTTTCATAGTAGTCCAGCCCTTATCTGAACGGCGCTTGATCGTCGCCTTACTTACGTGATGTATATTCATTACACTTCCTTACTTAATAATTTGAAAGCAAAAACCTTCAGGCACCTTGAACATTGTGTAACGTCCTTTGCAATACTTGTTTGCCGCAGCCGCTGCACAGGCTCGCTTTTCCGCAGGTACATACATCCACTGACCACGTTTCATGCCCCCTATCAGGGAACCCCACGTGGAATGCGGTTGAGTATTACGCTTAGGCGCTTCGGTTGAACTTACTTTAAAGTATTTTACTTTAGCCATTTTCTTTTTCCTCGTTGAGCCGTTTTACATCATGCTCAGGATGCGAGGGGTTTTGGTTGTCAGCGTAGGCCCTCGTTACCTGCACTGACATAGTTAACTTATGCTATTGCGATTAGATTAGTATCAACCACAAAGTTGCCGTCATCCTTCTTGGCCTTGCCCTTGGCTACCAACCCGACAACAACCTTGCCAGCCTTGACGTTCACAAGGTCTGAGGCATCGCCGTCAATAACCCTGCGTCCCTTGTAATGTTCTGGCATACCGCCACGGAACACCACCGATATAGGCGCGTCGGTATTCCAAGCCTTAGCAACGTGCTTCTGATAGTCCGGCTCGTTACTGTACGAAAACATCAACTCGTAATTGTCGGGAGTCTTGCCCAGCCTTGACGCATTCTTGGTGTAGTCGTAGAAGAAAATATCGGGAAACTCCTGCGGTATCCCATGCTTTTCCCAAGGTATGTCCGACAATACATTTAGACGTACTGCCGCTTTGACTCCCTGCCGCTTGCAAAGCTTTTGAAAGTTGCGAAGTTCTTTGCGTAGCTGATCCAAGAACCCAGCCCGATCACTATGCCACCAATCAGACTTGCGTTGCCTGCCAGCCTTGACGCTTGAGATCACGCCCATGCCTGCTGACTCAAGGCAAGACTTAGCGCAGCCTGCTACGTTCCGATAGGGACAAAGTATATCGTCCGGCATGAGTGATAAGCCTGCAAGCCGGTATTCTTGGCTACTCTTATCACTCTTTTTTAGCTTGGCGTTACCGCCCGTCGTGTCTAGTAGTTTCACTCGTAATCCTCCAAGGTAGCCACGTAATGGTCGTATTGTTCGCACTGGTTTATGATTGAGTTTATCTTCTGACACTCAGCCTGAATAACTGGGTGCCAGAGTTCATCAATAGGGTCACCGGCCTTGTAAAAATCCCAAGCCCAATCCTTAAAACTTTTGACCTCGTCAAGGTCTAATTCTTTAAATATCATCCGAACATTTCCTCTGCTATTTCTAACATAAACTCAATATCCTCAGGACTATGCCACTCGTCGGGATAATCCGACATGTCCTGAGAGTCTGCAACATGCCGCAGCATCTCAGCCGGTAAGATTGGCTCTGCGGTACAGTGCCTAGGCTTTGGAGGTAGTCCAGCTAATTCACGAAGCCTACCTGTAGTTGGCCTGAAAGCGTTACAGCCCAGCGCCTTGAATCGCTCTGCTGCCTGTAAGTACGTCACGGCCTCACCCATATGTGATTCCATGTCATGCAATTCGTCGTTATCCCACGGCTCGCCGCAGTATCTACAATGTATATCCATTAACCTAGCTTCCTCCAATTGTGTCGCCGTTCAAGTTCAAGTTGGCAAGCCATACCCTGCCTAATAAAATAATCTTTCGCAACACTTCCTTGAGATTTATTTGCTTTTCCCCAATATCTCAAACCGAACTCACGGACTTGTGAGTCTGACAAACCTTTGAAGTTCATACACTTACCCTCGTTTATTAAACAAAAAATGAGCAGTTTTTCTCGTCATACTCAGGACGCATCGAGCAAGTTTTACATCGTGGCAAGGATGGTTCCCAGCGCCGGAGAGGTAACGCTGGTGTTGAAAAGGTGTGCCCTGACGGAATCGAACCCTCAACACCCTTGGAAAGCTTGCGAAGCCTTCCACGCATGGGTGCAACCATTCAGCACAATAGAACCATAGTCCAGCCCACCATGTACTAGCATGGGCTGAGTATGATGCTATGCCGCTACCTTTAGATCAGTCTGGTACGCGGTCTGCAATAGTGCGATAGCTTGCGTTAGTGTGAGATCAGTCTTGGCAATTCTTGCAAAAGCCTTCACCGCTTTTTCGCTATCGCTTTCGGTATTCACTGGGCGTTCCATTCCTACCCAGTAACCTACCGGAGCCTCGGCAAAATTAGCATCCTTGCCAATACTAAACGCTGATTTTTTCTTATCCCACACAAGCCCCATCGCTTCGTAATGCTCGACATATTGCTTTGGCGACAAACCGTATGGCTTGCCAGCAATGTTGCCCAGCGCCGTCGCTATTGTTGCTAGCGGTGACGTGTTGCGATGCTCCAACAATTGAGAAACTGCAAAAGTCTCCGCATCAAGTAGTACACTCGCCACGTTTTCTTTGCTGATTCGCTTTAGAGCGTTTGATAGTTTTTTATTTGAATTGATCATATTACCCTCGGTTTGGTTTTGGTTATACCGTCGGAATTGACAGCATAATGAAAACCAAAAAAAAGGGCCTGACACAATTGTCAAGCCCTTTCAGGTTATAAAAATAAATTTTCCAGATTACTCTCGACGCTGGTGACCACTGTATATGATATGCACGGTTTAAAGTGCCATAGGCTAGGGTGGCGCAATCTGTGGTTGAGTGTAAAAAGTAATAGTTGCCTCTATTACCCGCGCACTCAGGGCGCATTCCGTGCGGCTCTCGCTCCGCTCGGACTTTGACTATTTCACGCTCGACAATACCCGCAAGGGAATCCGCAAACCAGCGCCAGCCGGTAGCAGAATCAGACTAGGGCAGTGCATTTCTACTGGGCCTAGTACATTTTGGATATATAGAGAGAGAGATAACCTCGCGGCATACGTCACCTATCGGGACGCTTAACCTCTCATAGTCTAGCCGCTAATCACGTAACGGCTCGGGCAAGTGTTGCGCTATATGTTGGGCAGTTTCTGGGCAGTTGGGCCGCTCTCAATAGATCCAATCACTGACCATCCCGAATTAATCGGTACTTTTCGCATGATATAAATATCAGTGGCGTGGTCCCTGTTACCAGTGCGAGGCACTGTTTTACGAATCAACATTCTGGCGAACAATTGAAACGAGGAATCTATCTACCATAACCCAACCGCACCAGCACTTGCACAATGCTACCCGCACTTGCACGGTTGAATCGTTCGCGGGTGATGTCGGGCAGTGCATTTCTACTGGGCCGCATCACCGTTAAGCGATGGGTAGAGAATAGCAAATAAAACAAAATAAGTATTTCTAAAGTGTTATAAATTGTAACAGTTTGTTACAGGGTAGGTTTGTTTTAGGTATGCAAATAGCGTGCCAAGTAGCGGAGTAACCACTACCAAGCAATAAGCGTGCCAAGTCTAAAAATGCTCTCAGGCTTTCGAGGGGCCATTCTCAGGGCTAAAAATAGTCCCTAGGCATTGCATTGGATCAATTGGATGGGGTCTTAAAATTGAAAATAGAAAGCCTCAGGATGTGGATGCCTATACAGTACTGTTCAAACATACAGTGCCTTTTAAAGCTTTGGCATGGATATTGCATGGTGGATTCTGAGGGCATGGTAGGCATTGCGAAGCTTGGTAAGTCTTTGAAAAGCTTTATAAGGTTTAGTTATAAGGGTTAACCTTTTTAAACCTTTTAAAGTGCGCACAAGATTGTCAAAGCTTTGGAATACTTGGGAAGCTTTTAAGAAGTTTTTGGAATATATGCGGAATCTGGCACAATCTTTGCAAGGTTTTATTGTTGGCACAATTATTGCAGGGCTTGTGAAGCTTGCCAAGCTTGTGAGGGGCGGGGCAGGTGGCCATGGGGGTAGGGGTGGGGAGTAATACAATTATAAACATTTTGAAAGCTTTTCAAGTTGTCTAACCTTGACAGTATCTTCACATACTGCGGCTCCCTTTTAAAGCTTTAAAGTACATATATATAAATCTATATAATACATACTTACACCCTCGGCGGCTGTTACTATAGTATAGTGTCAGATTCTCAATCTGTCAAGTTTTTTATTATTTTTTTAAAAAAGACTTGACAAAACCTCAATTCAACACTATACTGTCTTGTTATGAATGCTTATTTACCTCAAACATCCAAAGAACGCGAGCTAACAGAAAAGCAACAGAAGTTCTTGGACTGTCTAATCCAAACGGGAGGTGATCCAAAATACGCAGCGGAGCTAGCAGGTTATGCCGAAGGTAGCTATTCTCAAGTAGTTAAATCACTTAAAAATGAAATAATAGAACTGGCCTCTCATATACTTGCTCAGTCTGCACCCAAGGCAGCTATGAAGCTTGTACAGGTATTAGATTCAGATGATCCTATGCCTCAAGCTAATGTAAAGTTACAAGCTGCTCAAACGATATTGGATCGCACTGGTTTAGGAAAGCAAGATAGACTAGAGGTTAATGTTGAGTCAGAGGGTGGCGCTTTATTCATACTTCCTGCTAAGACTGTTGTAGAAGGTGAGTATGAAGTTACCCAAGACTAAACCCCGTACACAGGGTGTTGCTCCATTTGCATATGATGCAGATCCAGAGGGTAAGCTATTTGTACGTAATGATAAAGTCTACAAAGTCCTCAAAGAAGTTGTAGAAGGTATTGTTGATGGTAAGTATAAATCTATCCGTGAAGGTAGATTGTTTATAGAGTCTAAGGGCTATAACGTATCAGTACAAACTCTCTCTAACCATGTAAAGCAGGAAAGAGAGGATAGAGGAGAAGCTCCTAAGTACCGTTACAGTAAGAAAGAAAAGGCTAAGATGGCTGCTAGAAGGTCTGTAAAGGACAAGCAGCGTCGTATAGAAGTTCTTGACAAGAAGTTGAAGTCTGCTAAGGCTACACTAAACCAGCAGACAAAGGTACAATCTAAGTTAGATGAGGCTTTAGATGCCTCTACAACTGAAGGTAAGATTTTAACAGAGGATGAACTTGATCTGTTAACTCCTAGTACAAAGGAGATAGTAGATGACAAGATTATCTTTAAGCCTAATGATGGGCCGCAGACAGACTTCTTAGCGGCTCCAGAGACGGACGTATTGTATGGTGGCGCAGCAGGGGGTGGTAAGTCCTATGCTATGCTCGTAGATCCCCTCAGATTCGCCCACAGGGCTGCTCACAGGGCGTTAATATTAAGACGCTCCATGCCTGAACTGAGGGAGCTTATAGATAAGTCTAGGGAGTTATACCCAAAGGCTTTTCCGGGATGTAAGTTCAGAGAAGTTGAAAAGATCTGGACATTCCCTAGTGGTGCTAAACTAGAGTTTGGCTTCCTTGAAAGAGATGCAGATGTCTATCGCTATCAGGGACAAGCTTATAGTTGGATTGGTTTCGATGAGATTACTCACCTATCAACAGAGTTTTCTTGGAACTACCTAGCATCACGACTGCGTACTACAGACCCTGAGATTACGCCGTACATGCGTTGTACAGCTAACCCCGGTGGTGCTGGTGCAACATGGGTAAAGAAGCGTTATGTGAACCCATCAGAGCCTAATGAGAGCTTTACAGGCCACGATGGTTTGACACGACGTTTCATACCAGCCCGTCTAGAAGATAACCCGTACCTGTCTACAGATGGTAGGTATGAGCAGATGCTTAAAGCTCTACCAGCGGTACAGCGTAAGCAGCTTCTAGAAGGTAACTGGGATGTTACAGAAGGTGCTGCCTTTACAGAGTTTGATGTAATGGAGCATGTTATAACACCATTTGAAATCCCAGTAGGCTGGGAAAGGGTGAAAGGAATTGACTACGGATACGCTTCAGAATCTGCTTGTGTTTGGGGCACTGTTGATCCCTCTGACGGTACACTTATTATATATAGGGAACTTTATCGGAAAGGACTAACAGGTGTTGATTTAGCTCAAATGATTACGAACATGGAGCTAACAGACCCCTACTCTGTGTCGGGAGTACTTGATACAGCGGCATGGAACAGAACAGGTACTACAGGCCCTACAGTTGGAGAGACACTTCAACGAGCAGGGCATAAATTACGTAGAGCAGATAAAAACAGAATACAGGGTAAGATACAAATCCACGAATACTTGAGAGTGCAACCAAGTGGCAGACCTAAGATACAAATATTTAATAGCTGTCCTAACTTGATACGTGAACTCCAAAGTCTTCCTCTGGATAAAACTAACCCAGAAGATGTTAATACAAATGCACCTGACCACGCTTATGATGCGTTACGCTACTTAATTATGTCACGGCCTAAAGTCAATGACATCTTTAGTCAGTTTAGAAATCTAAGAATGGAACAGGCATATACACCCGTTGATTCGGAGTTTGGATA
>Ga0181399_1000788_pt1 | contig 11497 bp, 16 predicted proteins | sample 22SPOviralmetaG_FD_130128 | JGI IMG/M metagenome (GOLD analysis project Ga0181399, IMG submission 130128) | Marine viral communities from the oligotrophic San Pedro Time Series (SPOT) site, San Pedro Channel, CA, USA - 22 SPOT_SRF_2011-05-21 | ecosystem: Environmental > Aquatic > Marine > Strait...
ATGCTTAAAAAGCGAATAGGCGCTGCATCAACCTATGATGGTATCACCGAAGACTGGTGTGATAGAGTAGGTGCTCGATTTGCAAATGTAAAGTCTATTAAGCAAGAAGATTTAGAATTGCCCAGTGTAACGTTAGGTGATTCACATAGCATTGCGTTTAGTGATAGCGGTCATCGTGTTCTACGTAATGATGGTAAAACATTATTTGGTGCACTAAAGTCTGGACTACAATCAATGATGCGTGGTGCACAACCGAGTGATACTTTACATTTAGTTTTTGGTAGTATCGATATTCGTCATCATTTTGTACGTAACTATTACAATAAGGAAGCCTTAACTGATATTATTAAGGAATATACTAAACAAGGTTCCATGCTTAGTGATGAATATGGAGTAAAAGTTAAGTACGCGTATCCAGTACCGGTTGAGTTTGAAGGTAGACGTATACCTAAGTCTGGTTTTTTTAAAAATACTGCATTTTATGGTAGCTGGCAAGAACGTTATGATATGACAGAAATGTTTAAAGAACTCTTGTATAAGTACTCAGACGGCTCAGTCATTGCACCACCAAGTGATTGGTATACAATGGATCCTGAAAAATATGCTAAAACGTTTATGGAACACGGTTCTAGTTTTCATATAGCACCACCATTTTATAAGTGCAACAATTGGGGAGGAACAATCCTTGGCGCATAATAATCACGTAATTGACGGAATCAATAAAGACGTTGGTCCGTTATATACAACTGAAGATGCAAGGGAATATTATCTAGACCTTGCTAAAAACTGGGAAGATCCATACGGTACTCCAAAGGTTGTTACACATGACGGAGTAAGGGTTGTCAGGGATGACTATCTTGTTGGTTCTAAAGTTCGTGGAGGCGATTGTTTGATTTCCTCTTTGCCTGATCATATCGATACTATTGTTTATGTTCAGCCACGTACTGGTCTTGCTGGTGTATCATTATTAGATGTAGCTAAACGATATGGTAAGAAAGTACGTTTGTTCATGCCATCATCTAAACGTATCTCAATGCATCAAGCGTGTTGTATTGAACGAGGTGCAGAAGTATCATTCCATCGTATTGCTGCAATGCCTAATTTGAATTTAATTGCTAAGAAATGGGCCGATAAGCATCCAAATGCATTCTTCGTGCCATTAGGATTAAAGCATGAATTAGTAACAGCTGGTATCGTAAAGACAGCATCTACTATTCCTGCACCTGATGTCGTATATACTGCAACATCAACCGGTGTACTTACACGAGCACTTCAAATTGCATGGCCAAATACTGAGTTTGTTTCTGTCTGTGTATCACGTAATATGAAAAGTGGTGAGTTAGGTAGAGCTGATCCTATATCAGAACCATTAGCATTTACTGCTAGTGAAAAGACTGAACATTTACCACCATTTCCAAATATAGATACCTACGATGGTAAAGTTTGGAAGTATATACCTAAAAACAGTGATAAAGATATTCTGTTTTGGAATGTTGGTAAAGAGCCTGAACTTACAGATATGTCAATAATTGAAAATACAGATTCATATAGGGATTGGGAAAAGAATGTCAAAAAAGTGGATTAATGAAGAAGCACTGGAAGTATTAGTACACTATTACTATCCAAAAGCAAAGTGGCTACAGCTAAACTGTAACTGGGGTAAACTAGACTATTTAGGTCCAGAAGCAGATAAAGAAGTAAATGATCCACTAATGCAATATATCGATATTTACGATTGTTTTACCCGTGATGCTGCAGGTTTTTCTAATGTACTTCAAGATCTGAAATATAGAAGTGATACGCCAAAGCGTCATCATCAGATTAAAAACCAATCGTTAGGTCAACCACATTTAGATTTAGTTGATAATTATATCACTGATCGCTGGGATCTTAAAACTTGGCTGTTTGTTTATTTGTGTCACCGAGCTACTGGTTCAGGTGCTTCATTTACACGTGATCATGGCTATCGAAACAACGCAGTAACACATTGGGGTGTTATGGAATCCATGGACGAAATGATGGATGATTTGAAACGTAGAAAGCAAAAAGGTATTTCTACATTTACTTCTATTGGTAACCAACCTCCATCACCACGTAAAGGTGTAAGTGTAATCGATTATCTTACAAATGAACTTCCATCATTACTTGATCGTTTAATTGACTGGTTGCATAGCGGACAGAAAAAGACTCATAAGCAAGTTGTAGATTACTTGAATGAATATAATGTAAAAGAAGGTCATAAGCGTTTTAACTTTGTTTATGCAGCATTTTCATATGACTTAGGTGACTATCATAAAGACTTAGTTGATGATATGTCCCATGGTTATTTTGGTAATAATGCTGTACGCTGTATGAAGTTATTATCTAAAGGTTATGATACCGATTCCTTTATGGATTTACTATGTGAACGTATGGGCGGAGCTCCACGGGATAACGAGGACGTTATGTGTGACTTTGTTCGGTTCGGACAAAACTATGTTCCACGAAGCGATGATACATTTGATCATGTTCCAAGTACACTATCTAATAATTCTGGCTGGGTTTCTGGTTGGGAACAAAGGCAAGGAAAACCTACAAAAAACAGTGTACAACTCGAAGATTTTATGTTATAATATACCTATTAATAAATCGGAATATATTATATAATGAAAAAGATTACAGTTGTTGGTTCAGGTTACGTTGGCTTAGCTAACGCAACTATGCTGGCCAAAAACAATAAAGTAACTATTTTAGATATTGACGAAGCTCGTGTTGATAAAATCAATAATAGAATATCACCTATTGTTGATGCTGAAATTTCAGACTTTTTCACAAATGCTTCATTAAATCTAGTAGCTACTACAGATAAAAAAGAAGCTTACAATAATCCTGATTGGGTAATTATTGCTACTCCGACTGATTATTGTGCAGCTACTAATTCATTTGATACTAGTACCGTAGAATCATGCATTAAAGATGCTATGTTAAATCATAAGGACTGGGATATATCAGATACACGTATTGTTATTAAATCTACTATTCCAATAGGATTCTTAGATTCATTAGATAATAATCGTGTTATGTTTTCACCTGAGTTTTTACGAGAAGGCAGAGCATTACGTGATTGCTTACGACCTGAACGTATTATAATAAGTAATACCGAACAACCTGGTAAAGACTGGGCTGATCTAATGTATGACTCTATTATAATTAATTACCCAATGCCTAAAGTAATATATTGCGGTAACCGAGAAGCTGAATCTATAAAACTGTTTTCTAATGGTTATCTTGCAATGCGTGTTGCATATTTTAACGAACTAGATACGTTTGCAGAGTTTCATGATTTAAATACACAACAAATTATTGAAGGTGTTTGTGGCGATAAACGTATAGGCAATAAGTACAACAATCCAAGCTTCGGTTATGGTGGTTATTGTTTCCCTAAAGATACAAAGCAATTACTAGCTAACTATAAGCAAAACCGTATTCCTAATCGTATTATCGGATCAGTAGTTCATTCAAACGAAATACGTATGGATTGGATTGCTAATCAGATCTTACATAACAATCCATTAGTTGTCGGTATACATAGACTTATTATGAAAACTGGATCAGATAATTTTAGAACTTCTGCCATTCAAGGAATCATCGAAAGATTATCTCCTCGTGTAAAAGTTATTATATATGAACCCGGTCTTGATCTAACTGGTGAATATATGGATTGTGTAGTTGAAAACAATTTAAGTAAGTTTAAAAAATTAAGTGACGTAATTGTTACTAACCGTATGGAAAAGTCACTAAATGACGTTAAAAGTAAAGTTTACACACGAGATTTATTTGGAGATAATTAAATGAGTAATATTTTAGTGACTGGTGGTGAAGGTTTTATTGGACATAGCCTAGCTAAGTTTTTGGCTAACACTGATCGACATAATGTATTTTCCGTTGATAATCACTTTAATAAAAATAAAAATATTAAGCGTCATTCACGTATTAAATACTATACTATGGATTGTCAAGACTTACCGTTCAGTGAGCTTAATCTTATAAACTTTGATTATATTTTTCACTTAGGAGAATACTCTAGAGTTCAGCAATCGTTTAAAGATTACGATACTGTGATGGAATATAACTATCACACATTTCCAACTGTACTCAAATTTGCTAAAGACCGAAATGCTAAGTTAATCTATTCAGGATCATCAACTAAATTTGCAACATATGCCGAAGACTATATACAAAGTCCGTATGCGTATACTAAAGCACAAAATACTGAACTACTTAAAAACTTTGCAAGCTGGAATGACCTAGATTATTCTATCGTGTATTTTTATAACGTATATGGTCAAGGTGAAAATGGCCAAGGTGAGTATGCAACTGTTGTACAAAAGTATATCGATATGGTTAAAGCTGGTGCAACAAAGTTACCAGTTACTTCGCCCGGTACTCAGTTACGTAACTTTACATATATCGCTGATATTATTTCTGGTTTAGTATTTGCTGCATTCCATGGTAGCGGTGACGGATATGGTATCGGTTCACCCGAAAAATATTCAGTTCTTGATCTAGTTGAGATGCTAGGTTGTGAACCTGATATGCAGCCTAGTGCTCCAGGCAACAGAATGGATGGCGAACTAAAAACTGATAAGCTAGAAGCTTTAGGTTGGACCGCCCGTGAAACTTTAAAAAACTATATAGAGAAAACATTATGAAAGCATTAAGTTTATTATTTTTATTTTTAGTATCAGCAAACTCATCAGCTTTAGAGCCTGAATATTGGGTTATTCCATCTGATCCACAGGCTGTATGCCTAGCTAAAAATATTTACTTTGAATCAGCTAATCAATCATTTGCTGGTAAACTAGCAGTTGCGCACGTGGTTATAAATAGAACACGCGATGCACAATTCCCACATACAATCTGTGATGTTGTTTATCAGGCACGAACATATACTAACTGGAAAGGTAACGTACTTCCGGTTCGAAACATGTGCCAATTCAGCTGGTATTGTGATGGTTTATCTGATGAACCAGTTGATTCAAAAACTTGGTTAGCATCACTACATATTGCTGAATTAGTACTAAACGGTACATATCCGGATATTACTGAAGATGCATTATATTATCATGCTGACTACGTATTCCCACGTTGGGCTAACGAACTCGAATATGTTACAACCATTGACGAGCATATTTTTTACAAATAGGATTATAATTTATGAAAATGATAGGAACAAATGTCTTAGTAACTGAGACAGAAGTTGAAAAAACAACTGCGGCTGGTATCATCTTATCCAGCGAAGTTAAAAAAGGTTCTAAACCAGGCCTTGTTTTGGCTATTAGCCCAGACGCTGATGGTATCGTAAATAAAGGTGACCGTATTTTCTTAGACTGGGCCAAATCGATGCCAGTAGACGTCGAAGGTAATATGGCTGCTATAGTTGACCTCGAGCATATTAAAGCGGTACTATGAGAGTAGGAATTACTGCATCAACATTTGACCTGCTTCATGCGGGTCATGTTGTAATGCTACGAGAAGCAAAGACACAATGTGATTATTTAATTTGTGCATTGCAAAATGATCCCTCGGCCGATCGACCAGAGAAAAACAAACCTGTCCAAAGTATTGTTGAACGACAAGCACAACTTGCTGCAATCAAATATGTTGATGAAATATTAGTATATAATACAGAAGAAGAACTGACTGACATTCTTGCAATGTATCAAATTGATGTTAAGATTATGGGTGAAGAATATCGTGATAAAGACTTTAGTGGTAAAGATCTTTGTCGACAACGAGATATTGAACTATATTTCAACAAACGTGACCATCGATTTAGCACAAGTGATTTAAGATCACGGGTGTATAATGCAGAAAAATAATTGTTTACATTACACTAAAACTGTGATATAATACCTAATATATTATAAAAGGAGAAGAAATGCCAAGTGTAAATTTAAGGCCTAAGCCTAGTAAAAACAAAAAAGACCGAAAGCAACAGAAGGAAATGAACTTCGAAGTTGCTCTTCGTAAATTTAAAAAATCAGTTGAACGTGCTGGTATCTTACAAAAGGTACGAGAAAAGGAATATTATGAAAAGCCAACTTCTAAACGGAAACGTAAGAAGCAAGAGGCTGTTGCTCGATGGCGCAAAAAGGAACGTCAACTTTCACTCACAGGTTATGAACAACCACGGAGGAAACGCTAATGGGTATAATGGATAAACTAAAAAAGAATAGTAAAATCAAAGGTACTGAAGTGCTTCAAGATTCTATATTCTTTACTGAAAAAGATATGGTCAAGACTGATGTCCCTATGATTAACGTTGCTTTATCTGGCGATGTTGATGGTGGCTTAACTTCTGGTCTTACTGTACTTGCTGGTCCATCCAAACACTTTAAGACTTCATTTGCATTGCTAATGGCTAGTGCATATATGAATGAATATCCAGATGCTGTAATGCTATTCTATGATTCAGAATTTGGTTCACCACAATCTTATTTCGAGTCATTCGGTATTGATACTCAACGTGTATTGCATACACCTATTACTGATGTAGAACAGCTAAAGTTTGATGTAGTAAACCAACTAGAAAACATTGATCGTAAAGATCGTGTAATCGTTGTTATCGATTCTATTGGTAACCTCGCATCTAAGAAAGAATTAGAAGATGCTTTAAATGAAAAGTCAGTTGCTGATATGTCTCGTGCTAAGGCACTTAAAGGTTTATTCCGTATGGTTACACCTTATCTGACTATGAAGAATATTCCGCTTCTTGCTATTAATCATACGTATCAAGAAATCGGTTTGTTCCCTAAAGCTATCGTATCTGGTGGTACTGGTATTTACTATTCAGCTGATAATATCTGGATTATTGGTCGTCGTCAAAACAAGAAAGGCACTGAAATCAAAGGATATGACTTTGTTATTAATGTTGAGAAATCACGTTTTGTTAAAGAAAAGTCTAAGATTCCTGTAACTGTAAGCTGGGAAGGTGGTATCGAATCATATTCTGGTTTGCTTGAAGTTGCTCTTGCTGGTGGTTATGTTGCTAAACCATCGATGGGTTGGTATGCACGTGTTGATCGTGATAGTGGTGAAATCATGGATGGTAAAGTCCGTGAAAAAGATACTCTTAAGAAAGAATTCTGGGATCCAATTTTCGCTGATACAGATTTTGCTGAATTCCTCAAGTCGTATTATTCAATTGGTCACAAACCAATGCTTGATATTGATTTAGAAAGTAGTTTACAAGAGGAGTAAAACAGTGTATAATATAACCAATAAGGATTTTACACTAGTTGAAAATGATGGTAGTGGTGAGTTCGCAGAGTTTTATGGCGTTAAACTTACCACTGGTAAATATAAAAACATTATCGTCATTTATGGCAAAGTGTCAATTCATGAAGATGAGGAAAATGATGAAGCTAGGTTATCTTTTACCTATGCAATTCAAGATCCAGCAGATTATGATATTGAATTCTTAGAACAAGACGAAGATTTTAATAATTACTTAGGTGCTATTTTGCACTTCTTTATTGAAGATAGTATATCGAATCAAGAGGCAAAAATTGGAAATATCAAATCAACTACCGACTCACATTCTGAATCATTTACTGAATAACGAAGAATATTGTCGTAGAGTAATACCATACATCAAGAAAGAATACTTTGAGGGATCTCATCGCACAGTATTTGACATGATAGTTTCGTTTGTTGAGCAGACAAATAAACTTCCTAGTTCTAAAATATTGCAGCTTGAGTTACGAAAAATATCTGCACCAGATGAACTTTTAAATGATGCTAATCAATTGATTGGTGAAATATCAACACGTTCTGATGTTGATACAGATTATTTGATTGCAGAATCTGAGAAGTGGTGTCGTGATAGAGCTGTATATAATGCTATCATGGCTTCTATTCAAATTATCGATGGTGCTGACTCATCACAGTCTGATGGTGCAATTCCTGAGATATTGTCTAATGCTCTTGGTGTATCGTTCGATCAAGCAATTGGTCATGATTATATTGATAATTCCGATGAACGTTTTGAATTCTATAACAAAAAGGAAGATCGTATTCCGTTTGATTTAGATTACTTCAATAAAATTACAAAGGGTGGTTTACCTAACAAAACCTTAAACATTGCACTTGCAGGTACTGGTGTAGGTAAATCATTGTTTATGTGTCACTGTGCTGCTTCCATATTGCAACAAGGCAAAAACGTTTTGTATATCACTATGGAAATGGCAGAGGAACGTATTGCAGAACGTATCGATGCTAACTTAATGGATCTACCTATTGAACAATTAGGTAAAATCACAGAAGAAACATTTACTAGTAAGATTGCTAATATTGCAAAGTCATCTATCGGTAAACTTATTGTGAAAGAATATCCAACTGGTGCTGCACATACCGGTCACTTCCGTGCATTATTAAATGAACTGAAGATGAAGAAAAACTTTAGTCCAGATATTATCTACATTGACTATCTTAATATCTGTGCATCATCACGTATGAAAGGATTAGGCGGAAGTATAAATAGTTATTCGTACATCAAAGCTATAGCGGAAGAACTTCGTGGTCTTGCTGTCGAATTTAATGTACCAATCGTCTCGGCTACACAGACTACAAGGTCTGGGTATGGAAATACTGATGTCGGGCTCGAGGATACATCTGAATCATTTGGTTTGCCAGCTACCGCTGACTTAATGTTTGCTCTTATTGCAACAGAGGAACTTGAGGAACTCGGTCAGATTATGGTAAAACAATTGAAAAATCGATATAATGATCCGACCAAATACAAGCGATTTGTTGTCGGCATTGATCGTGCTCGGATGAAACTATATGATGCTGAGGAGTCGGCCCAACAGGATATAATGTCTGATCCTATACCCGACAAGCCTATTGCAACATGGGGTAATCGAGATAATCCGGATACTTTTGCTCAATTCAAAATGTAGGAGAAAACTATTATGGTAAATTGGATTAAAAACAGAATAAAAGAACGAACGTCAATAGATGGAGCATTGTTAATTGTAACATGTGGATCTATTATCTTACTAGGAGGTATCGCAACTCTATTAGCATGGCCCGGTTTAATCTGGGGAATTTATACATTGGTTCGAAAAGGATAAAATTTTATTAATGTTTAATGTAAAACTTATATCATATAGTCAGCCGCCTGAAGAGTCAGAATTAAGCAATGATCTACTTCAAATGGTTGCATATTGCGCTCGGGTATCAAATCCGAATAATCAAAATAATGAAGCAACTGCTGAGAAATTAGTGAAGTATCTAATTAAGCATAAGCATTGGTCACCATTAGAAATGGTATCTGTGTGTATGGAAATTGATACAACACGAGATATTGCTCGGCAAATCTTGCGTCACCGCTCATTTACATTCCAAGAGTTTTCACAACGTTATGCCGATCCAGCAGAGTTCGGTAATCAGTTTGTGACTCGTGAAGCACGATTGCAAGATCTTAATAATCGACAGAATAGTGTTGTCGTGGACGATAGCCAACTTCAATTAGAATGGGATCGTGAACAACGTCGAGTAATTTGGATGGCCAAACAAGTTTATGAATGGGGTATCAAAAATGGTATTGCGAAGGAACAAGCGCGAGCAGTACTACCTGAAGGCTTAACCAAATCAAGAATGTATGTCAACGGAACCCTTCGGTCATGGATCCATTATATGGATTTACGAAGCGGAAACGGTACTCAACTAGAACATGCAGAGATAGCTAAGGCTTGTGCTGAAGTTATTTACAAATTGTTCCCAGTGAATGACGTGATCTAGCAAAGAATTAAGTGCACTGTAAGGATACAAAAAAGTGCACTTTTTTTTAAAAAAAACGCAAAAAAGTGTTTACAACTCGAAATTTATGTGTTATAATTATAACATAAATTGATTGAGGAACTAAATATGTCTGAATACCTAGTAATTGAAAGCGTTGTTGACGCAGTAAATACAATGTCTAAAATGGAAGTTATCAATAAGTTAGGCTTAAAGCCTGGTATAGTATGGGAATCATACGACGAAATGCTGGCTAATGCTGACTTCGACACTTTAAGGAAAAGAGTTGTGGTTTCTATGTTCAAAGAAAACTTTGAGTCTGATGAAGCTGATTTATTAATCGAAGAATTTCAAGCTCAATAAGAGGTAAATTGATATGAGTACTGTAATGATGAAATCTGTAACTGATATAGCTGTTTATGCCATTGCTTGTTTGCTTGGTGCTGTTTGTGTTTTTGTTTTGATCGGTGTTTTAAATACTCCTGAAGTTCAGTTCAGTAATACTACTGGTGAATGTGTAAAGGTTATTAATTTCACTGCTGATGAAGTTTATTCTTGTGATAACATGCCTGCTAAATATAGTAGAGTGTGGGTTAAATAACGGTATCAGAGAATCGTAATAAAATCTCTGAGGGTAGTGGCCGAACACTCGTGAGGGAAATGAAAAAGTCCCTCAATACATTTACGGGAATTAGCACAGTCTGGTAGTGCACTCGCTTTGGGAGCGAGGGGTCGCAGGTTCGAATCCTGCATTCCCGACCAATTATTTGAAAGGTATATATTATGAATTTAGATTTAGAAATTAAAAATATCGGAAGCATCATATCTGAAGATCAGGTACGTGATTTAGTAGGAGCACCTACTGTTGAAGAATCACGTATGTGCATATGCGGCGCACAATTAGACAAATGTGGAGATGCGTACGATCATATGTCTAATGGAGTTTAAATGAAAAAACCATGGCAAATCATTAAAGAATTAGAAGCCACTAATTCAAGAACAGAAAAGGAAAAAATACTAAAACGAAACTGGCGCAATAAGGATTTCAGGCTCGGGTTACAACTTGCGCTTGATCCTATGCGTACCTATGGTATTAAACAAGTTGATAAAAAGACTGGCGATGAAGAATGGCCAGAAGTAAACTGGCATACTGTTGGTGATAGAACAGTTCCGTCCGGTCACACATATCTAACTATGCATGACTTTAAAGAAGTATTAACCATATTCTACTACAGGATATATGGATATAATCATTCTAAAGAAGTCGTAAAAGGTATGGCCGCACGTTGTGAAACGTTTGAAGAGTGGGATGACTGGTATCGTAGAATTCTGTTAAAAGATTTGAAATGTGGTATAACGGAGAAAACTGTGAACAAAGTATATGGTAAAGATTTTATTCCAACTTTTGGATGCATGCTAGCACAAGACGGCACAGAGAAAAACGAAAAATATAAAGAAGATTGTGTTGTCGAATACAAGCTAGATGGTGTTCGATGCCTTGCAGTTATTGAAAACTCTGCATGTACTTTATATTCACGAACTGGTAAGATATTTCAAAACTTTCCTCATATCAATGAAGCATTAGGCAAAGAACGCTACAATGGATTAGTATTTGACGGCGAACTAATGGGTAAAGATTTTCAACTATTAATGAAGAAAAACGGTAAAAAGCATAGTAGGAAAGAAGATCTCCACCAGATCGGAAGAGCACGAG
>Ga0181399_1000791_pt1 | contig 11485 bp, 6 predicted proteins | sample 22SPOviralmetaG_FD_130128 | JGI IMG/M metagenome (GOLD analysis project Ga0181399, IMG submission 130128) | Marine viral communities from the oligotrophic San Pedro Time Series (SPOT) site, San Pedro Channel, CA, USA - 22 SPOT_SRF_2011-05-21 | ecosystem: Environmental > Aquatic > Marine > Strait...
AAATCATAATTTAATTAAAGATTTTGTTGAAAAAGCATTATTAAAATTAAAAGAGAATGGTTATTTATTATTTATAACACCTGATAATTGGATGTCTTATGCTGACAGAAATAAACTGATAAAAATACTTACATCACTGCAAATAATACATTTGGATATACATACTGCTAAAAAATATTTTAAAAAAATTGGGTCAAGTTTTACTTGGTATATTATACAAAATTGTCCTTATTATAAAAATATTAATGTATCTGGTATTTGGAAAAAAGAAGAATATGTAAGTTCTGTAATTCCAAAACAGCGTAAATATATACCATTATTATATAATCAAATTGTAGAAAATATTTTATCAAAAACGATTGATGATGATATTTTACAAAAATTTGAAATTAAAACCAGTAGTGATTTACATAAATATACAAAATCTAAACTAATTAGTAATACAAAAAATGATATATTTAAATATAAATTAATTCATACACCAAGTCAAATTGTATATTCATCAAAACCACATAAGTATCAAAATGGATATAAAATATTTATTTCAACAACAAATAAATATAGTGTTTTTATAGATAATTGTGGTATGACACAATCAATTGTATTTATATTATGCACAAATAAAAAACAAGCAAAAAAATATTTACAAATATTACAGCATCCATTGTATATATTCCTAAATAATATTTGTCGTTGGGGAAATTTTAACAATATAAGGATATTACAAAGTTTTCCAATTCCTTTAATAGATTATACAGGAGATTACAATGAAATATATAATTATTTTAACATAACAGAGGAGGAAATTATATATATTAATAAAAATTTATAATTTAATTTCTATATTTTGGATCACAATTATCACACATTGGAGGATATATGCCATATATTTTTTTATAGTCATTTAAAAATGTGCTTTCATAAGCATGGTATGTTTGAGGTGTTATTTTTACATTATTATTTAAAATTGGTATTGTTAAATAATTTTTTGGTAATTCATAACCATACATTTCTATTTCACAATTTAACATTAAATAAAATAATAATGTATTATATACATATCCATTTGTTTTTGAGCAGTCGCCAGATTTATTTCTTTCTTTAATATGGTGTCCACATAAATAAGAATTTATACGTCCTTTAATACCATTTCTTGTGCCACCAAGTTTAATAATCTTATTATTAATTGTGAATAAATATAACCATTCATTTTTTTTATTAAAATTTTCTTTTGGGATTGTTGGTATAAATTTAATTAATGTATTTCTTTTTTTTATTTTTTGGTTTTTATTATTAATATGTGTGTCATTATCTAAAATAATTTTTGCTGTTTTTATAAAATATTCTTTTCTATTGTAATCATCAAATGATATACATCTATTATTTATTAATTTTACCCATTTTTTATACGACAAATTATTATATAAGTTATGTGGATTTTTACCTGATATATCTATATTTTCAGTAATATTTAATTTAGTCAATTTATCGGTAATAATTTCTATATTATTATTCATAACTATTTTATTAAATAATTTTGTTGTTATATATTTTGCCATAAACTATAAATCAATTTTAATTATATATAAAAAATAAATCTAACTTCTTATTTTTATAGGTGGTAACGGAATTTATAAGAATACAAATTTATAAAAAATAATAATATAATTAAGCAAAACTATATAAAACTATACAAAACTAACTACACATAAACTCGTAGGAACCGCTTCGATTTGTAGCATTCCTTTTCATGAAGGGAATATACAACTTCCGTCCCTGAACCACTATGTACAAGTATAATAGACAATGCGGTTTTGCCATGCAAATGACCAGTTGGACATTTAGAAGTTTGTTTCCCAGAAACTTGTGTTGATCTGTTCAGGAAGGTTTTGCTGAACGGGAACAAAGTGACAGAGGATACACAAACTTTGATACTGGCTGGATCCAAATGAGTTTTCATATATATTCGTGCACAGTGACCCCAGTGAACATTGCCGTCATCACGGATTTCATAGGAATCATAGGAATCATGGTAGTAACAGCAACCGTAGCAGTGTTTAAATACTGTATAGTAGTCCTTGTCTTCCATCTTGCGAGTATACTTATTCTCAACATATTCCCTACAGGAACTACAACCACTGCACCATGAGAACAACCGTTCGTAATGTATCCTCCGAGGGATACTGATCGTCGGTAAATGACTTAGTATCATATCTACCATTGTACCTGTTGTGTACGCATCTGGTGCGTAGTCCCGTTGTTTAAATGCAACTTTCAAAATGTGTTTCAGGAAAGAAATACTCAAAACAGAAGTGATGTCTTCAACTCCTTTTTGAGTTTTTTCGGGTACACATTTTAATGCTATTTTATAACCAATGTGTTTCGCGTTCATTGTATTCTGTTCCAGTCCATAGTTCTCTAACACTTGGTACAGGACACGGAGGAGGAAGTTGAGAGTTTTGGATTTCGTCGTTGATGGCATGGAAGAGACTGTGGTGTTTAATGAGTTAAAATCAATTTATTTTTATAGATGGTAATGAAATTTATAAGAATAAAAATTTATAAAAAATAATTACACAATATAAAAATAAATTGATTGTGATATAGTATGGTAATTTTACCCCTTGAGAAGAATAAAAACAGAGAGGTTATCAAAAGATATATACACAATGGACACATTTTTGGAAGATGCACCCCCTGAGGCGTGGAACTTTGACGATAACGGTGATGAAACCAGTGGCAGTGAAGAACAAACATTTTCTGGAAAGTTTTACGAAGCATTTTTACCATATATAAGTCTTCATTACGCAAGAAATGAGGTTGATGTGTCATCCAATGAGATTATTCGTGCCATTTTATTTGAAATTGCTGGTGATTTTTTGATATTTATTAGGGAAGAGATGGATGAAGGAACTGATGTAATGGCGTATGTGATAAATACATACGAAGAGTTGTTTGAAATTATCAATGGGATATTTCATATGGAACAAATGGTGGATTTTCAAGATGAGTTTGAGAGACAATGGTTGGACTGGTGTATTTTAGATTTATGTGAGATTGCAGAACTTACACCATATCAGATAGATTGTAAATTGAGATATACAACAGATTATGAGTCAGGAGAGGATGATATTGAGTATGATTATTAATTTTTTTTAAATTAATAAATATAATAGTATATAAAAATTGATTGTAATATATAAATATAATATAATTAATATCTTTTTGTATGAGTGAAAACACAACAACCAAAACTAATATTTTATATGGTAGTGAAGGTGAAGGTGAAGAATTAAATTATAATAAAGATTATGATGTAATAATAAGGGCATTTTTTGAGAAATATGGAATAATATATAATCAATTAGAATCATTTGAGAAATTCATAGAAAGGGGAATTCCTCAGGTATTGGAAGATAATAATCCGTTGTCGTTGGTATTAAATGTGGATGAATTTAGTGATGAGAATTACAAGATAGAATTATATTTTATGAATACACGTATAAATAAACCAGTATTGCCACAAAGTAATGATACGACGATAGATTTAGATCCCATAACATCAAGAATAAAAAATTGTACTTACAGTTCAAGTATATATATAGATATAGATATAAGTATATCTGAGTATGACGTGGATAAGTGTGAGTATAAAGAGGCAGTTGTGACGAAATTATCGAATATAAATATTGGGAAAATACCGATAATGGTAGGTTCAAAATATTGTATATTACAGAGACATAAGAATAAAAATAATAATGATTATGGTGAATGTGAGTATGATAAGGGTGGTTATTTTATAATAAATGGTTCTGAGAAGGTAATAGTGTATCAGGAAAGGATTGCTGAGAATCAGATATATACATTTAAGAATAATAAGGTATCAAAATATGTGGAAACGGTAGAGGTGAAATCGATAGTTCCGGGTAAATACATATCTCCAAAGTTAATAACAGCAAAAATATTATCTCGTGATGAGTTAAATTATCCGAATTGTATATATATAACATTTCCGTATTTGAAAAAAGAAGTGCCGATGTCAATATTGTATAGAGCATTGGGATTAACAAATGATAAGGAGATATATGGAACGATATTATATGATATAAATCATGAGTATAATTCTGAGTTGAAGCAAATATTGCATGAGTCGATAGATAGATATTCAGGTGTAAAGGGTAGTATTGAGGCAAAATTATATATATCAAAGTTAATAACAAATCCTCAAAATATAAAAGATAAGAGTGATGAATATATATGTGAATATGTGGATAAATTGATAATATCAGAATTTTTACCTCATGTAGGTGATAATATGAAATGTAAAGCGTTATATTTGGGATATATGGTGAGAAAATTGTTATTAATATATTTGGGGAGGATAAATTATGATGATAGAGATAATTATATAAATAAGAGGGTAGATACGACTGGTGTATTATTAACAAATTTATTTAAATTACAATATAACAATATGTTAAAGGAGATTAGTCGTGGTATAAAAAAGGAATTTATAAATGGTAGTTGGAAAGCACAAAACAATATAAATGATTTAATAAATAGATATAATATTTACAAAATTTTTAAAGGGACGACCATAGAAAATGGGATAAAAACGGCGATAGCGACTGGTAATTTTGGGTCATCAGCATCACAATATACAAAGATGGGTGTAGCACAATTGCTAAATCGTTTATCATTTTTCAGTTCGTTGTCTCATTTGCGTCGTATAAATACACCAATTGAGAAGATGGGTAAATTAGTATCTCCTAGGAAATTGAATGGTAGTTCATTTGGATATATATGTCCTGTGGAAACACCAGAAGGTCAATCAGTGGGATTATTAAAAAATTTATCCACAAGTGCTTTAATAACATCATATTATAGTAGTGATCATATATTACATAAGTTAAAGGGATTAAATATAATATTATTTAGTGAAATGTATGATATAAATTATAGGGAATTATTTTATAATACGAAGATATTTATGAATGGTAATTGGATTGGATATACATATAATGCGAAGTATGTGTATGAGGAATTAAAGAGTTACAAAAGGAATGGTATGATAAATATATATACAGGAGTTGTGTTAGATTATAAAAGGAATGAGATATTTATAAATACAGACGGTGGTCGTTGTATTCGTCCATTATATATAGTGGAAGACAATAAGATATTATTAAATTCAAATGATATAGACAAGTTGAACAGTAATATATACAAATGGGATAATTTGGTATGTGGTAATTTAAGTAATAACATAACAGAGTTGCATATGGATGCGTTGGATATGTTAGATGTGAATAAAATATCGTGTGATATGGAGACGAAGATAGAGTTTTTAGATATATTTGAGTCATCAAATACATTGATAGCGACAAAGGAATTGTTGGATAATAATAAGAATATGAATAAATATATGTATTGTGAGATACATACGTGTTTAATATTAGGTATAATATCAAATTTAATACCATTTTCACATCACAATCAAGCACCGAGGAATGTATATCAATCGGCGATGGGAAAACAGGCGATAGGTATATATTCAAGTAAATTTTATGAAAGGTTGGATACATTGGGTCATATTATGTCATATCCCCAGAGTCCAGTTGTGAGTACATTTGTGAATAAATATATAGATGATAATAAGTTGCCACATGGTCAAAATTTGATAGTGGCAGTGATGTGTGGTCGTGAAAATCAGGAAGATTCCATATTAATAAATAAGTCTTGTGTGGAACGTGGTTTATTACATACAGAATATTACAAGACATATATACAAAAAGAAGAGAGACAGTCATTTAATGATGAGGAGAAATTTTGTATTCCAAATCCAGAGAATACTCGTTCAATAAAGAAAGCGAATTATGCGAAATTGGGTGAGGATGGATTTATAAAATTAGGTTCATATATTGAGTCAGGAGATGTAATAATAGGTAAATGTATTCCAATTAAAAAGGAGATGTCACAATATAAAAATAAGGATGCGAGTGTAGTATTAAAGAATAATGGTAATGGTATAGTAACAAAAGTATATAATGGTCAAAATAGTGATGGTTATAATTTTGTGAAGATACAAATAAGAGATGAAAGAGTGCCGATGGTAGGTGATAAATTATCATCAAGACATGGACAGAAAGGTATTATAGGTCAATTAATTCCAGAGGAGGACATGCCAGTTACAAAAGATGGTATAACACCAGATATTGTGATAAATGTGCATTGTCTACCGTCAAGGATGACAGTTGCCCATATACATGAATCCAATTTTGGTGTGTTATGTTCCTTGTTAGGATATCAAGGTGATGCCTCTGCATTTTCAAATTATAAACCAAGTGATATATATGAACTGTTAGATAATAACGGTCTTAATAGATACTCAAACCAAATATTATATGACGGAATTACAGGAGAACAAATGGAAGCAGAAATATTTATGGGTATTACCTACTACCAAAGATTAAAACATATGGTTCAAGAAAAAGAACACTCAAGATCCACTGGACCTATCGTTAATCTTAATCGGCAACCAAGCGAAGGGCGAACAAGGGAAGGCGGGTTCAGATTCGGAGAAATGGAAACCTGGTGTTTAATTTCCATTACTCCAATTCAATTGTCCTCTGGACGCTCAATACAAATCGGCAAAATGGAGGGAAATACTGTCCCTGTATTAAGTTTCAGTCAAGAATTGAATGGAATTATAGTTAATAACCAACTAAATTTCAAGAAAAATGGCACAAAAAATTGTAAGAAAATTACATTTGAAGATGGCAGGACTTTAACATTAACTTCTAATCATAAATTATTAACATCTAATGATGAATATATTGAAGTTGAAAATTTAAAACCAAATGATAGGATTAAATGTGGAGTTACATACCCTGAATTAGATATACAACAAGAAATTGATGAATGTAGTGGATGGAGTTTAAATTTAGGATATTTACACTTAAAAACAAATACTTCCGATGAATTGCTTAAAACATTGGCATTTATGAAAATTCTCGGATATTTAATTACAGACGGACATATTCCTAAAAATAACTCACGATACTATGATAATATATCCATATATTTAGGACATATGTTAGATGTTAGACAAATTCAAAAAGATTTACAATATTTCGCAGAAATTGATGAAATTAATAATAATTTATATAGAGAAAAATCATGTTATACTATTATAGTCCCAGAATTATTAAGTATGTCTATCAAAAATATTAAAGGACTTATTTGTGGAAATAAATTAGATAGTGAATTAACAGGTTTTCCAGATTTTATATCACAAGATAATTGCCCTAAACCCATTATTCGTGAATTTTTAGGTGGGGTATTTGGTGGTGATGGACATTCGCCCTATATTGGTTTCAAAAAAGAAAGAGAATATAATTCAAAAGAACAACAAAGATTAAATATATTAGTAGATGAAAATAAAAATTTATTTCCAAAAGAATTATATACTAATGTTAAAGATAAAGTTAAAGATTATGAAACAATACATAAAAATTCAATTGAATATATTAAAAATATTGAAAATAAATTAGAAAAAATTAATATAGAAATAACAGAATTAAATAAAAAAGAAACACTTTATAAAAAAAATGCAGCACATTTAAATGCACTTAAAAATAAATTTGATTATTTAAATAATATATTACACGATATTTACATAAATTTAGACAAATTTAAAAATAATATAGATGAAATTAAATATTTAAAACAACTTATTCCTACAATTAAACAATTACCAAATTGTTATGGTGGTGTTGCTTTTTCTAAAACTAAATATGAAAATTATAAGGAGGTATTATATGAAACCATGAATATTTTACAAACATTATTATTAAAATTTGGTATTAATTCTCATTGTGAAAATATGGAAGAAGCACATAACTCACGAAATAATCAAACTAAAAATGGTATTAAAAGATTTCAGTTAAAAATTAAAATTGATATTGACGATTTAGTTAAATTTTCCAATGAAATTGGTTTTAGATATTGTTGTCATAAAAATCAAAGATTAACAGCAGTTGTATCATATCAAAGACTAAGAGAAAATGTTTTACGACAAAAAAATATTATATTGGATTATATGATTAAAAATGGAGAATATATTAAAAATCCAGATAAAATTAAGAAAAATTGTAAAAAAACAGAAACACAATTATTAAATGAAATTAGAAATGATATATTACCCTTGAATGAACCCATTATTCATGAATATATAAATAAATTAGATAGAATTAAACCTACTGATTATATTAAAGTTGAAAAAGATGAAAATTCACAAGTTAAAAATATATGTGTATCTAAAATTACTAAAATACATACTTCTAAATATTTTCCTATCATTGGCGAATATTTAGTAAATATTGGTGCTTATAAATGGTTTCAAGAAAATAACAATGATAGTGATAGTGATAGTGATAATGACAAAAGTTATGATACAAATTCCAGTGACATTACATACTCTGTTGATTTTGATAGTGAAGTATTACCCGCTATGAATTTAAAAATTATTGATATTAGAGATGATGGAGAACATGAAGTGTATGATATTGAAGTTGAAAAAGACCATTCATATCTTGCTAATGGTATTGTGTCACATAATTGTATGATTTCCCATGGAACTACACATATGCTTAAAGAAAGAATGTTAGATGTGTCTGACAAATTTAAAACACATTGTTGTAATAAATGTGGCAATTTCGCTAATATTAACGCTAAAAAAAATATTTATGAATGTGTATATTGTGGAAATAAATTAGATTTCTCAGAAATACATATACCATATCCATGCAAATTATTTATACAAGAATTACAATCTATGGGTATTAATCCAAGGATATTTACTAAATAAATTATATCAAAATTATATCAAAATTATATTAAAATTATATTAAAATTATATTAAAATTATATTAAAATTATATTAAAATTATATTAAAAATAAAATTGATTTATATTTATTTTTTTTATATAACACAATATAACATTATATAGTATAACATAACATATAGTATAACATAATATAATATTTTATGTGTAAATTTTTAGAGTTGGATCATAATATATTAGAATATATATTTAGTATTTATAAATATAACCTCAGTTACGACCATACATATAAATATATTCAATCATATATTGATTTAGATGATTATGATTATTTTGATGATATGGATATTAATAGATATTATAATACAAAAATTCAATTTAAAATTATTTTAAATAGATTTCTACTTATATGTAAAAAAATTACACATTCCTTGTTTAATTACTTAGACATACACCACATTAAAAATTTTAATTTAATTAATATTAAAAATTTTACAGGATTAACTAAATTATATCTTACCAATTGTAATTCACTAAATTCTACCAATGTATTACACAACTTTACATCTTTAAAGTTACTTAATCTATATGGATGTGACATTAATGACATATCTTTTCTTACTTCCACCGTCAATTTAATCGCACTCAACCTCGCAGGTAATTACATTAATGATTATAAATACTTAGAAAATTTACAATATATTCAAAATTTAAATCTATCCGAAACAAACTTTTGTGATAGTGACATCCTATATATATCTAACCTCACAAATATACATAGACTATATCTTAATGACAACCAACAAATTACAAATGTATCCTATATGTCTAATTTAAATTCCCTTGAATATTTAGATCTAAATTTACATAATATATATGACTATCTTAACAATATATATACCAAATATATTGACCTGAAACCTCTGTCTAAATTAAAAAATCTTAAACGAATATACGTATATGGCAGAAATATTAATAATAAACAATTACGCAAATTTAAAAAAAATATTGTCAGGAATTATAATTATAAATTATAATAAATTATAATAAATATATATCTATCCACTCAATTACTTCATTTGCCACTTTATCTATGCTATTCATTAAAGAATGACCATCATCATATAATATGAACTTGTGAATCATTTTATTTTTTTCTAATTCCGTTTTAAAATTTAAAGCATATTCCACTAACGAAATTTCATCATTTATACCATGGAATATTAACATATGAACCCTCTTTGATAATTTATTTACCCATCTCACAGCACTCCTCTCACTCATATCTTTCAACTTTAATGAATACTCATCTCTATACATTTTATATGTGCTCGGTTTTAATACCTTATAACTATTTAAATCATATATGCCCGCACCCAATATTAAACATTTCACCCACGAAACTTTTTTATGAACCAATAATGCCATCATCACCCCTCGTGACCATCCATATACACATATTTTATGATGATTTGAAAATTTATATTTTTTTATTATTGGATATAAATTTATTATATCATTTACATCTTTACCCCCATATTCATCTACACCCTCGCTTAATGAACTTCCACGATAATTACTCGCAAATATTATTATTTTACCTTCATTAACTAATTCTATTAAACCTTTATTATTATAAAAATGTATCGGTTTTAATTCTCCCTTACTATATTTCTTACTATTTTTACCACCTCTACAATATATTACCACTGGCACTTCTTTCCTTAAATTTTTCCTCTTTACTATATATCCATGAATTTTCAAATTATCCGATTTATACCAAATATTTATTATCTCCACATTTAAATAATTTTCTACTCTGCTATACTCATCCCCCGTCAATTTTATTCTATTTGGCACATATTTACTATATTTTAATATATTTTTTATATTATCTAAATTACTCATATAATTATTATTTTATTTTTTTATTATGTTATTATAAAAAAATATATATATTTATTATACTTTCATCTTTTTCGTATTACTACCAAAATTTAAATTTAAAGAATCTTTTTTCCTTTTTAATCTAATATTGTTTTCATCATTTATTTTTATTAATTTATTATATATGTTACATAAGGCAGACTTACACTGTCCCACTAAATCTGGCATGTTGCATATTCCAAGACATTTCTCAAAACATTCTTTTGCTTCTTGGAGATTGTCTTGAAAATGATATATATTTCCCAATTGATATAAAGCATCAGGTATTCCACTTTTTTTATAATATTTTATTGCTTTGTTATAATCTGGTTTTCCCAATTCCCCATAACCATAATGATATATTCCTCCTAAACCAAATAAAGCATTTGGTGTTCCACTTTTTTCAAAATATTCTTTTGCTTTGTTATAATCTGGTTTTCCTAATTTCCCAAAATAATATAAAGCGCCTAAACCACACAAAGCATCTGGTGTTCCACTTTTCTCAAGATATTCTTTTGCTTTGTTATAATCTGGTTCTCCTAATTTCCCATAATAATATATTTTTCCTAAACCACACAAAGCATCTGGTGTTCCACATTTCTCGTAATATTCTTTTGCTTTGTTATAATCTGGTTTTCCCAAATTTCCATCAAAATATATTTTTCCTAAACCACACAAAGCATCTGGTGTTCCACATTTCTCGTAATATTCT
>Ga0181399_1000793_pt1 | contig 11466 bp, 9 predicted proteins | sample 22SPOviralmetaG_FD_130128 | JGI IMG/M metagenome (GOLD analysis project Ga0181399, IMG submission 130128) | Marine viral communities from the oligotrophic San Pedro Time Series (SPOT) site, San Pedro Channel, CA, USA - 22 SPOT_SRF_2011-05-21 | ecosystem: Environmental > Aquatic > Marine > Strait...
AAAGAGTACCCTATGAAAGTTTTTGTCTTCTGCAAAATCATCATAATACGGGGCTACATTAAGATTTGTATTTTCCATTGTTTAGAATTCCACTACGATTTTAATATCTTCTGTTTGGTCAGACGCACGAGAGATTGGGCGTCTATTCTCTATATAGATAACCTTCCCACTGTCTGGTTGTAGTTCTGGATTTGCATATGAACTTGCAGTACCAACAGCACCACTAGTGCCACCTGTAATAACATTAGAACCACTAAATGCAATAACATTTCCGTTTGCAGCGATACCATAGTTTGCATATCTTTCCTGTTGATAATAGATAATATTGTTTGAAGCATCAAACTCAACAACCTTACCTATTGCACCAGTTGTTGACTGAGTAATCTTTTCATCAATCTCATATGGTTTAGTTGGCGCACCTGTAAGTGTAACACTAAATGTTTGTCTCGCTGTAGAAACAGTAGAAACTGTTGTTGTACCAAAGTTAAATGGGTCTTTGATGATACCAACTTCTCTAAAGTCATTTGCGATTGTAAAATCTGAACCTTCATTCTGTTCTAGTTTGATATTAGTCATCACAAAGTGAGCACCAAGTTCATGTACTGCATCTTTACCATGTCCACCCTTTGGTGAAATAATTGGTTCTACTTTACCACCAGAACCAGAACCGATATTTGCAGCTGTGGTTAATCCTGTGTTACTGAAAACATTTCCTAAATCTACAGTAGCAAATCTATATCCTGTTCCGCCCGCATATATGTTAGTTCCAGCCGAACCTTGTTTTACAATAGAGTTTCCAGATACTACAATCTTGACGATACCATTTGCACCATCTCCATCTATTGGGGAATAATAAGTTCCATCTGTATATCCAGAACCAGCGGTTGTTCTTACAACATCCAAAGAACCATCTACGGCATCACCTGATACAGTTGCATCAGTACTTACTGGAATAAAATCTGATGTTAAAAACTTAGTAACTTCTGAAGTTGTAATCTTATACATGTATTGTAGTCTGTATCCACCCAACTCAAAAGGAGTTGAAGTTTCAGAGGTAGGTTCACTACCACTATACACAGCACCACCATTATTGTCAAGTACTTTATAGACTCTATAGTCAGAAGTCATAAAGTAAAATGTACTACCATACAGGTTTGTTACATTACTTGTTGTTGGATTGGTTGAACTAATGTCATGTTCATACATGTCATATCGTGTGTTGTTAGTCCAGTTCCGTCTTGGAATAACGTATGAAACATCCGAAGATGAGATTAATTTGGCAGCAAGCATAGAATCCCATTTATAATGTTCCGTAGTTACATCATCATTTGGAACTGGTGGTGAGTTATCCGAACCACCAGAAGTAGATAGTGTAAATGGAGTACTCTTACCAATAAAAAGGTAATATCTTGTTGGCGCTGCCTCAGAGAACGACTCAAAGAATTGTTCTGCATTGTGTTGCCTGAAATGTTCAGTAATAATTGCTGCCATTGTTTTTTCCTATAAAGTTATTTATGCATATTGTTAAGAAGGTTTTGTGGGCCACTTTACATCATCTACACTACTCGCAGTTTTAGTAATATCACGAAGTTCTTGACGGTAAGTTTTCCACTTTTCTTTTTTTGCGTTTGTGATAGAAGCATCTGGTATCTGAGTCCAATCTGACGAAGTAAGTAAATTATTTCTTACTGAACGTAATTTTTGTAACTCTTCTTCCTCTGTAAATTTAATCTCGTTTGTCTTAAAATCTTTACCATCATAAGTCCAACCAACGATAACTGTATCATCACAGTCTACCCATGACATAGAAGAGTGTACTTCAAATTCTTCTTTTTGAACGTCTACGACTATACCATCTAAAATAAGTGCTTTCATTATGCATACTCCTCAACATAAACTACTCCTGCTTTTCCAGCACCAGAAGAACCACCGTGTCTTGAGTGTACCCCACCACCACCAGAACCGAAGGCTTCACCTCCCGAAGCAGCGACTGAAGTATGAGATGAACCACGACCACCCCCTCCATAAAAAGAAGCGCCTCCAAAACCAAAACTTCTTGCATAAGTGTCAGTTACATTAAAATTATCCCAACCATTACCACCAGTACCACCAGATATGTTTATGGCACCACCACTTCCAACGCCACCAGCACCACCAATACCAGCCCCAACATTACCATGAGAGCCTCCATTTCCGCCTGTGGCAGAACAGTAAGAACCAAATGAAGATGTACCACCACCAGAACCATTATTAGCACCTGCTGAAACACTAGCACCGCCTGCACCTACAGTGACCGCTACTGATGATACAGAAGATACATCTATAGTTTCAATCGCAGTACCACCAGCACCACCTCCAGAACCCATGTCATTAGCTAAAGTACCATGAGCACCACCAGCACCACCACCACCAGTTACAAATACTTTGACAGTATTAATACCAGTTGGTTTTGTATATGTTCCACTTGAGGTAAAGACTTGAACAGATTTAAGACCTAATCTTACAGTAGAAGCAATTTTTGCTTGAGTGATTGAACCATCAGCAATGTCAGCAGCAACAACTGCATCAGCAGGAATTTTTGCACCAGTTACGGCATTATTCGCTATCTTTGCAGTTGTTACAGAGTTACTTGCAAGAGCGTTTGCTCCTAATGTATCAATAGTCATTGTCTACTCCTTACTTAATTATTAAGCGACTGTCACGCCATTTTGCGAAAGTATTGCCCATCCGCCAGTTGTATTGTAAATCAATACTACACTATCACCTACGTCATTAAAGGTAATTGTTGAACCACCAGCTAAAGTTGCTGGAGTAAGGGTTGCGTCACCGCCATCCGTTACCATTGAGATAGTTTTAATCTGCCCATTAACACCATTTGCAAGTGTAAACGCTTGAGCACCAGATGTTACAATCGCACTATGTGCTGTATTAAGTGACAATGCAACGGCAGAACCACCACCAGTTGCAGTTTGAGTAGCAACAACAGTCTTTGCACCACTCAACAATACGTTTGGAGTTGCTCTTGCAGAACCACCATCTAGAGGTAACATGAAGAAACCACTATCGGTTGCAGAGTGAGGTTGTCCCATTATAGTTTGTCCGTGAGTATTATTCTCACAGTTCAATCTAATTGCACCTTGATTGTTTGCACCAGTAGTTGAACGAATAGTTATATGGCCTGCTCCCTTTGGAGTGAGTGCCATGTCAATATTAGTATTAATACCAGAAACACTAAAAACTGGTGCAGTAGATGTTGCAACCGAAGCGTTACCACCAGTAGCTGCGTTTGAAAGTGTAAAGTTATTTACAGCACTTGCAGTTTTACCGAAAACAAGTAATTCGTTTTCACTGTCATCAGAAATCTTAGCACCGTTTGCAAGTTCGATTTGAGTATCCAACAATACTTTACCAGTTGCATCTGGCAGAGTGATTGTTCTGTCTGCTGTTGGATCTACAACTGCAAGAGTAGTTTCGTGTGCATCAGCAGTTGCACCTTCAAATTCGATTGCGTTGATTTTTGGTGTAGTTAAAGTTTTGTTTGTTAACGTCTGTGTTCCTGTAAGTGTTACAAAGGAATCAGAAGTTAAAGAAGAACCATCACCCAATTTGGTATATAGTTCTGTAAAGTTGGCGTTTAGTTTGCCTGCGCCTGTACGAAGGTCGTCGCCAGTTCCGTCATTTGCGGCAGAACCACGCCCAATTGCTTGATATGACATTTTGTAGTTTCTCCTAAAAGTTTATATTATTTATACAGTTATTTATAAGGTTTCGTCAAGGGTATATGCATTAGAATCCATAGAAATATCAATTTGGTCGAATGTCAAAAGTCCGCCAATTTCATTATCAAACCTTATTGTACCATTATCAAATTTTGTGCTTGTTCTTGAGAACAATTGTTCATCTTCACCAGCAGCCCTATCGAACTTGGTGTTAGAACTATCAAAGTACATATCATTCTGATCGAATGAATCTGTGTATCTTGCAGCAGTATCACGAGTTCCACCACTCTCATCGAATGTCTGATCACCTCTATCGAAGGTAGCGAAGTTATTATCGAATGCATTAGTCAAACCAGTGCGAGTGATAATAATTTCACTTGGTGGTGGTATATTAATAATAGTCGAATATGCTGTAAGAGGTATACGATACCCACCAGAACCATCTGGTTCAGAAAGTTCATCAATTCTATACCGTCCTATCTGTGCAAGACTATATTGGTCACGAGAGAAGTCTTTACCCAATGTTGGTGTCCTGTAAATGCCAGGATAGTGTGGGATAGCTTCATGTTCAAATTCTTGAACAAAGTGTTGATGAGCACTTTCTCCGTGGTGTGCATCATCTTCTCCTGTCTCTTGTAACAGATGATTATCATCTTCTGTCATAAGAAGGAATGTATCTTCATAATGTGGGTCAGCAGTGAATCCAAACATTGCAACATTTTCCAATGTCGAACCACTATAATGTGAACCTCTGTTTAGATTCATCCTAACAGAAACGTCAGATGTTAATGTAACATCTCTTCCATTTGGTATATCAGATATATCTGAATATCCAGTTACAGGAGCAGATACTAATGATGTCCCATCAGTTACCGTACCCAATCTTCTACCAAATATGGTAGTGAATAGGTTAGTGAATGTAGATGCAAGTTCTGGTGAGAACGTATCGTCACCAGTAAAGTCGGCGATAGAACCAGCAGCAGGAACTTGAATTGTTGCAGATACTTGTGATGCAAACGATACTTCACCAAAGACGTTCCAACCAGCAGGGTGAACAGAACGGCGAATCGAATCTCTCCATTGATTGATAGATTCACCAACACGAACAACATATGAGTAATCTTGATAGTAGAAACTATCTTGAACCTTCATACTATCAACAGATGGTTTACCTCTTTCAGATTGGAAGTCGCCAACTGTAGTACCAACAGTTCCTATTTCAACAGTACCAATTGCAAAGTCGCCTTGGACGATAGTTGCAGTGGCACCAGTAATCGTTGTAAGAATATCTCCCTCATCTAAGGTAACATCTGTTCGAACAATCAATAAGTTTCTTGTTGCATCAAAGTTGATAACTTCACCAACGTGACTCGTAAGAGTGTCGCCGGCAGAGAATGTTCCAGTATAATTCTTAATGATGAAGTTTCTATTAAACTGTCCCTCTGGAACAATGGTATAATCTAAACCAAAGTTTGTTATTGAAACATCACCTATAGCACCAATCTTTGGTGCAGAAGTGGAGCAAGCATAAAGTTCTGCCCCAGAGCCTGTAGTTGATGATACTGTAACGAGAGGCGTCTTTAAGAAACCATTACCTGAGTTGACAACTTCAACTTTAGTAATCTCTCCTATCTCTGATGCAACTCCCAAGGCAGTAAAGGTTCTTGGTTCAAGTATAATTTGAGTTCCATCTTCTAAAACAAGATTGTCAACTTCACCTACTGTAGTCTCTAGACCTGAGAAGAAAATATCTGCATCTTCTCTAAGAAGTTGTTTACCATCTTCCATGATGATATCACCAGTAAGGTCTGTAGAAGTACCTTGCTGCTTTGCATACTCTAGAGCATCTGTCTCTGTTAATAGAAGAGAATCATCTTCTAGAACAATATAGTCTCCTGACTCACTAGACAAGTATGAGTTGCCCAATGTCGAATCTTCAAGTTCAAAATTGTCGATGGCAATTGTAAGTATCTTTTCATCATTCTCAGTGACAATAGAATCTGGTGATGTAGTTTGTTCTAGACTTATACCACCACCAACTACAGAAACTTTTGCCTGAACACTAGAACCTTCAGTTCCAGTTAGATTGAATACAAGATTATCACCTATGGTATATCCTGTACCGCCATTCTCAATTAGAATTTCATTTACTGAACCTGGCGATATAGATTCAATTCTGGCAGTTGCAGCATTATTACCGCCCGTTTTAATATTAACCGTGTCACCAATATTATAATAAGAACCTCTATTGGAAACAGATAGTCCTGTAACAATTCCCTTAACAGTACCAGCAATTTCTAAATCTCTAGCTACATCTGTAGAGGTAATAATTTCTCCCTCAACAAAATCTCCAACGATTGAGTTTTCATCCAAACTCAATTCAGCGATATCAGTTGCACCTTCTCTAAACTTAATAACAGTTATAAGAATAGCAGTTGCACCAGAAGTAGAACCAGTTATAAACTCACCAATAGCAGAAGTAAAATCTGAGTTTCCATTTTCAACAATACGAATTACTTTGTCTGTAGACCATTCACCATCTGATGAACGGATAAGATTATCTCTAGGATAAATTAATTCCGCTTCTTGATTGAAAAGAATTCTAAAGAATAGTTTATGGGCATCCTCTGTACCTTTAGCAGCATACAAGTCTTTAATGCTCTTGATAAGTTTTCTTTTCTCTGTACCTTCGGCAAGAGTATTCGGAATAGATTCCATAAGGGAATCTCTAAACTTATCAAGAAAACTATAAACTGTGTTGTCAACGTCTGCGTATTCCAGAAGTTGTTGAATATTTTGTACAGGGTTTGCACGATAAGATACAACAGTTGTTGTTGCACCAGAAGATGAACCAGTAATTGTTTCACCAGTTTCGAATCTTTGTTGGGATGTAATGAATAATCTATTATTATTATCAAAGTCATCTACAAGAACCCTTGCAGTTGCTTTTGATTTAGAACCTACAATAGTTTCCCCAGCAGTAAACTTACCAGCAGAAGATTCAAGAACAACTTTTAATTCTTGTTCATCTAAAATATAGTTTTTACTTATTGTTTCTTCAATAACATAATCATTAGAACCTGATACGACAAGCTCGCCAGATTCTAAAAACTCATAATAGTATTTAAGAAATAGAGAAAATAAAGGATGATCTGATTTTACATATTCAGGCAGTTGTTCTTGAATATGAGGAGATACTTTATTTTTTAGGGTTGGACTAGTCATCTAAAAACCTTACTAGTATGTGTTTTGCGTTGTAGTATATCCTGTACCAGCAGAAGAACCACCAGACACAATAATATCAACAGTTCCATCAATTGATACAGAACCAGTATCAATCTCAAGAATTTGATTTCTAACAGACACAATATCATTTGAAGCAGGAAGAATATCAATTGATATTGTATTACCAGTACTTGTAGAAGTGATGTTCAAATCAGTAAGAACAATCTTTCCAGTTTCATAATCAATAGTTCCTGCCGTTTCATCAACGTAGTTTCTAGTAGTACCACCAACCAGATAGTAAGTTCTGATATTATTATTTCCATCATCATCAAGATATAGTGTATTTGTATTTCCAGCAATAGTAAAACCTGTAGAACTAGTAATACCACCCATAGCAGAATTATGCCCAGTGTGTGGATTATATAATGGATTATTAAAGTTAATAATATATTGAGTTACAGTATTTAATGTTGGCGTTAAAACTTTATTAAGAGTTATTCTTGTTGTGTTTGAAAGAATTGATGTATCTGATGCATCAATAAGTCTAGATAATTTAGAATGTCTAAACACAACATCAAAGTTTTGTAAATCACTATCATTATAATTTGTTATTGTTTGTCTTATAAGAGTTTCGATATCTCCCACAGATTTAGTTGTAGTTTTACTATCAAACTTAAAATCAACTTTTAGTTTAACTTTTGTTACTTCTGGATTAACAAAGGTAGGTCGAATAGATGCTACATTATACTTTTTCAAATCATTTGCAACACTATTCTTTTGTGCTTGAGTCAAGTTGACACCAGACTTAGTTCTTACAGATAGAAACACCTGTCCATATATTGGTGGATCATTATCCTCACCACCCCACACTTGAACCGATTTTGTAGCAGCATAAACTTGAGGAAGAATTGTCTTATAGTCTTGTGTCGTTACTGCTCTACCCTGTGATGAATAATCTAGGGGAGCGTTAAATTTTATAGATGTAATAGATTCTGGTTCTGCACCACCTCTTGATGCAATCAAAGTTGCGACAGTCACATCAGTCTCGCCGTCAACTGATGTAGTAGAGAAGAGGTTTGCACCATTAGCTTTTGTTTTGTTTGTGACAACATATTGAAGTTGAACGATGTTACCATTAGAGATTGCACTGCCAACAACTCCATCACCAAAGTAAACTTCAAACTTACCATCAGCACCTTCTTGAATAAAATAAACATTTGCACCAGATGTTACTTGAGTAATGTCAGTTGCAAGAGTATATACTGTTGTAGTTAAGTCACTAGTAGAATTCTGTACAGATACTTGTAGTGTTGTAGTGTCTGCTCTTGTGTCCGTCACCAGAAACTTCTGTTCAATGTTATTCAAATCAACAGTGTATCTGGATGTAACAAGAGTTCCTTCATAGATTGGAACATTGATAAATCTCATAATACCATTTGATGGAGTAACAGACAAATCCGTATTTGTTACAAATCCATATGTGCTACCATCTATCTTTGTGGTGAACCGTGTACCTTTAGCAAGAGTAGCACTAGCAGCAACAGATGAGTTAAGAGTTACATCAACATACGCAATAGGAGCACGAGCAGAACGTGGAGTGTAACCAAGTTTCTTGGCGTGAGATACTACAGAAGAGCGAAGAGTAGCAGTGTCCAAGAAAGCTTCGTTCATTGCGAAGTTAGCATTCATTGCGAGGTAGTGTGTGTTGTATGCAAGCAGATCAACAATCTGTGACATACCAGAACCTTCAAAGTTATAGTCTGTAAACTCATTTTGATTTTTCAAGAATGTCTTTAGGTTATCTTTGATTAAATCAAAATCCAACTCTGTAACTTGTAATTTTTGTGACATATTATTTGCTCTTCTCTAATTGTTTCGATATCATCTCAGTCTTTGCAACTGAACATCCATAGAAATAAGACCTTCTTCAGAATTGCGAAGGTAGAATTCAATAACAATATTGTATCCATTTCTATCAATATCAGCATCAACTCTAACTGATGCCAAGTCCGCCCGTGGTTCGTAGTTTACAATAACTTCTTCAATGTAAGTTGTTAAGTTCATAGCTGTTGTCTCATCAACAGGTTCGAACAATGTTCTTCTTACATCTGAACCAATCTCTGGATGAAACGGGCGCTCATAAAAATCTGTATTGATAAGATTTCTTACACTTCTCTTTACAGCATCTGCATCCGTCAACTTAGCGATGTCACCAGTAATAGGATGTCTTGTGAAAGACAAACTGATATCTTTGTATAGTCTAGTGCTTCTAGACTTAGACGCAGACGCATCACTAAATGAGTTTGGTGTTAGTGCCATTGAAATCTCCTTAATTGTATTTATAACGAAAGTTAGAGATTAATGAACTCTCTGTTGGCAATATGCCCCTCTGCGATTTCTTCTTTAGACTGTCCATGATATGCAACAGCATGATGTTCTGATATCATATTCTCATTAAGGATAGTTCCATCTTCCAACTTGAACTGTCCCAAGATTCTGCCATACTTACCTTTACCATCTTTCACTGTCACCAACGTCTGTGTAGAACCAACAGGTATATGTGATTTCACATATTCCTTCGCTGCAAGTCCATACTTCTTTTCTTCCAAGTCTCTCGTTCTAGATTCTGGTGTGTCTATTCCATAAAAGCGAATGCGTTGCTTATGCAACCAAACACCAAACCCTAAGTCGATATCAACATCAGTTGTGTCACCATCAACCACTCTTAAAATTTTACATTTATATTCGTACATTTCTTTTCCTTTAATTAATTATCCAGCGTTTACGTTTGGACTACCACCTGTCATAGCCCCATCATCAATTGCATCTCCAATCCTTCCTACAAGTTTACCCTCAATACTAACAGTAGCAGAAGAACCCACCAGTGGAACTTCATGGTTTGCACAAGCAGGCGGAACACCGTGTGGTGCAGTTAAAGCGCCCACAACTATTATTGCGATTCCATTCGCTTTAACTTTACCAGTAGTGTTGGAAGTTGCGACTGTGGTTGTTGCATCACATATGTGTCCTGTGTCTAGTGAGTCTCCAATTCTACATACTGCTGGCATATTATGCTAACTGGTAGAATTTACCAGCATCCCCATATTTTCTATGATTGTACATCGTAAAGATAGTCAATCTGTTTCCAGCATCCTTACACGAAATATGAATCCAAGGGAGTCCCGAACCTGTATTCTTATATTCAAGTATTAATTGATCGTGTGGAATGTTTTCTCTAATCCATTGAGCTCGTGCATAGTACTCAGACTTTGGTACGCCAGGGAATTGAATGTCTGCCGCTTCTCCGACATTATGTTGTGAACCTGTACTCTTTCCTCTGTATGCATTCGTTACAATCATATCTGGATATTGATCTTTGATTGGGTCGAGAACATGTATCGCAAGAGTTTTAAGTTTGTCAATAATTTGTTTCTGAGTAAATCCTTTGTTACCACCTTTTTGAATTGCTGTTTTCGCAACAACAGAATTCTTGGATAGTTGTCCTAATGTAAAGTGTGTAGATAGTGGTAAACTATAGTTGACACCACCGATAACATCACCAGCACCATCGTACTTGAAGTCTGCCTGTGCAACCTCAACCGCAGCGGTATCTGCTGCTGGTTCTGGTTCAGCAGTAAAGTCAGAACCACCCTCTCCATGTTCCTCACCTTCATCTGGAACACGAGGTATAGATACTGCTTTTCTTGCAGCGCCGTTTGTGTTTATCTTTCCTGTCAATGCATTGTAAGAATAATCAGAGAAAGATGTTGGAAGAACATCACCCGCCTCAATAGCAGCACGAATCTCACCCTCACTCTTATCTTCATCATCACTTGAAAAGAAGTCATCTGCCTCACTTAGCGCATTGAAAGGTTTGGGTTCAAGTATCTCTGCCTGTTTAGGTGCATCAATCTTACCAGCGAATCCATCCGTGTCATACTCTTCATCATCAATACTGAATGGTAGAATTCCTGTTGCAATATCTCCTGTGTTCATAAACGTAACTTCTGGTGCGTATCCATCTCCAGCTGGTGGTGAAGGTTTTGCACGAGGAACGATTGGAACAACAGCAGTAATAGTTGCAGCACTTCTTGGAGCACTATTTAAGTCAATAGTAGAACCAGCTAAGTTCATTGCATTTCCAGAACCAATATCTAACTTATTACCAGTGTCAATCTTCATTGCAAGAGTAGACGCAAGTTCCATAGTCGATTCTGTGTGGAATGATGTTGCACCTTTAATTGTTGTCGCAAATGTTCCTTCTGCCAACATACCCACATTACCAGTGATGTTAGTAGAAAGATTTCCTTTAATATCTGTAAGTGAATCCCCATCAACAACCATATCATAATTACCAAGTACCGCATTCGTAAAGTTTGCGGCGGTAATGATTTGCATATCACCTTGGGATTGTTGTAAGAACTTTCCAACAGACTGTTGTGTCATTGTAGTCTGTGCAGTCATCTCTATTGATTCGTTTGCGAACATGCGGATATTCTTGCCCGCATGGAAGTCAATGTTC
>Ga0181399_1000798_pt1 | contig 11402 bp, 10 predicted proteins | sample 22SPOviralmetaG_FD_130128 | JGI IMG/M metagenome (GOLD analysis project Ga0181399, IMG submission 130128) | Marine viral communities from the oligotrophic San Pedro Time Series (SPOT) site, San Pedro Channel, CA, USA - 22 SPOT_SRF_2011-05-21 | ecosystem: Environmental > Aquatic > Marine > Strait...
CGATGGTGTTTGAAGCTCTTGGCCAAGGTATTCAAGGCCATTGTCTAATCCGTATGCTCCCGCACTGACACGACTATCATCATTGTAGTCAAATTGATGAGCTAACCAGCGACCCGTTAAATATGTTTCTCTTTCTTTATTATTCTCATTAGTAATTAACGAAGATTTAACAGCGTATAAATTACGCCATGAATCAACTTCATTGATAGTCTTATTACCGATCTTCAATACTGCCTTTTTAACAACTTGTCCAATACCAACATTCGGTGCAAAAAAGTATTCGGAGCTGGCTTCTTGTGGTGCTAGAGCCATAAAGATTTTAGAATGAGAATGTAAAAAACCTTTATTCTGTAGGGTAAATCGAGCAAATCCATCACTGGTGCCGGTTCCTTGCTGGAACACAACCGGCTCGAGTAGATCAGTTTCGGATCTCTGCGAGTAATTAGCCGGAATTTGGTCTAACTTAATAAAATCTGGGATTGAATCTCCGCCATCATAATCACTAGTTACGTCCATTTTTTTTATACTAATAATAATATAATAAAAAAATTAAAAATATAATTAAAAAAGTTAAATTTATAGAAAGATTAATATTTATTTACTGGCTTAACTGTACCGATCCATCCTTGTATGCTAGAGTCGCACGGGCTTTGACAAAGATGTATACACCCATTGGACGATCTGATTTAAGATCTGATTCAATAGATACACCAAACTGCTCACTGCGGAAATCTTCACCAGCTCCGCCAATACCATATGTAACGCCAAGACCATATACGCTTCCGCCTTCTGGAATATTGTTGTATGATAATTCACCAGCGCTCGTTGTCGTCATGTTATAATCTCTGTTGCTATTAACTGGAGAGATGGAAAATCGCTCATATGTATAATCTGGTAGTATAGCATCAACAAAGTTTCTAATAATCTGTGGATCAACCAGTTTAGTATCGGCATCTTCAACAACATTTGTCGTATAATCAAAGTCTGCCGGGAATTTGACACCACCTTTAAGGAATTGTACCTTAGTAATTGGTGCTAGTTCTGTGTCAGATGAACCATCGCCAGAAAACTGGACAGTTGCTTGACCATCTTGCGTTAGTGTATTAATATTGGCTACAGGAACAAACGACATAAACGCAGACTGAACATTAGATAGACCCAACATGTACTGGATTTGAGCATTGGTCGAATTAACTGATGTGTATAAACTAGTAATCGTATTGAATTCATATGCTCCGGTGGGAGATGGTGCCGGCATATCTGGACCAAATTGAGATACTTCACATGTCAGAAATAGATCGGATAACTCATAGTGAGCATCACCAATACCCGTTGTTGCTCCATTAAGGTTAAATAAAACATTAGAATCTGGCTGTAATAACATCTCAATAATTAGACCACCGAATGCGTCTTGTCTCAAATCAACCATATTACCAGATGATAGAAATCCAGATGGGAGATGGAAAGAAAATGAATTTGTTTGAGCTACATCAGTTGTCGGAGACTCCATTACTGATTTCTGGAATGCCGATTTATTGGGCATAATTAGACAAGTTTCGCCAAGATGTCCAATCTGGTCTTGAAGAGAGCTAGTCATCGCCAAGTATGAATTCATAAATTTAGAATAATGACGTATGCTCTCACACTGTAGCTTGCTTTGCTGCGATCTAACGGTTAGCGATTCAATAACATTGTATATACCCAATCGGTTATTCATAGTTAATTCATCGGCTGCTTGAATTGGTGTTGGCGTTGCTAAATTATCTTTGTATGCGGCAAACTTACCAGTAACACGAAGGGTGGATGGATCAAGTAATCCATCTTGGGCCGATACAGTGAAAGAAAGCATCGGGAATCCATTCTTGAACGAAATTTTACCACTCGCGGGAATATTATCTGGGCGGATCTGTACATAGCGGGAAGTACTCATTTTTTTATACTATATAAATTATAATATATTTAAAATAAAAATAAACAAAAAAATATATTGAATAAAATAAATGACATTTGACATACCAATATTATATATTAATTTAGATTCAAGAACTGATCGACGTGAGAATATGGAACGAATACTAGATGGATATAATTACGAGAGAGTTCCGGCGGTACATGATGAATACGGGTACATTGGCTGTGCTAAATCACATATCAAATGTATGGAGATTGTTGTGGAGCGTGGTTATGACAAATGTATAATATTAGAAGATGATTATGTATTTATTAATGATAATAATTTTAATACAATAAAAATACCAGATTTTGATTTTGATATATTATTATTTTGTAATCATATAAAAGAATGTGATAAAATAGATAATGATTTTAATAGAGTTAAATGGGCGCAATGGACTAGTGGCTACATGGTCAATAAAACTATTGTAGAAGATTTAAAATACAATTTAATTGAAGGAATGACAAAATTATCAGAAATTTATAATTCTGGTAAAATTGATAGACATATAAGACAATATTATTTGGATTTGTATTGGAATAAATTATTTGATGAGTATATGGCGGTTGGATTAAATAAAACAATTGCTAGTCAATTAAATGGTTTTTCTGATATTCAAAACCAAAAAACTAATAGATATCTAGTTAATAAAAGAGTTAATAATTAAGCGACAACATCGACGCCCCCATCTCTAAGGACTAGACGGCGGATGTGGAATACATACGAATTGAATAGCTTACCAACACTTGGCGCCGTGGCCGTCTGGTATTTTAGAATTACCGCAAGGTCTTTGCCCCGCAAATCTGTGACACCCTTCTGCGATCCAGCTCCAAAGGAACGACCAAAACAGAAGTTATTCATAAACTCGGTGAAACTCTTGGGTGGTATTCCCGCAGCATCTAATGTCTTTTCTAACTCGAAAAGATGGAAGGCATCTAAACTATTTTTAGTCGCAATCTTTTTTGTTGATATTTCTCTCGATGGTACTCTCATGCCATCTAGAGTATATTGAATGCTGGATAGTTGATCAACAACTCCAGTAAACTGGCTACGGTTATTGGCCAGAGCCACATCGTCGGCATTCTTTGACGTAGCACAAGCATTTGTCGAATTTGTACCAGTAATCATATAACATCCAGAACCGGATATCTGCTGTGCTGATGTGTATACACTAGAATCTGTCGGTACAACAAGTAGAGAACGGGCGCGGCTGTTCTGAGAGAATATTTGGAATGTTGTCTGTCTGTCAGATGCTAGAATAGAATGTTTATAGTTAGTTAATGATTGAATATCAAATTCAATTGCTTTTCCGTCTCTAACCTTCTGTATCATCCCTTGCTCATATGCTGGGTCTAATTGTATTTGACTCACTACAAGATTAACATTAGATACAGCATATGTAGCATCATAACTGGATTGACTAGATACAGCAGTGGAGAATATACCAAAGTTCTGATTAATAGTCACACCATTATTAGTAATAGAAGCATCCAAAACAACTTCAACTAAACCAGTACCACCACTTGCGGATGTGCTTGAATTAATCTCACTAATAGTTGCCGTAGCCGATAGAGTAGCCAACGAACCATTATTATTACTAACAGCAAAACTGATGGTTTCTCCAACAACAAATGGGAACTTTGCTACACGGTCTGCACCACTAATAGAGTTATCAGTATCAACATAAAATGTTGTAGCAGCCGAACCATTGACCCAAGTATCTGGTGTTGAAGAACCATTGAGAGAATGGAAAACCGGATTTAGAGATAGTTTACGATCTAATAATACACTATCTAACTGTTTAATAACAGCCGGGCCATCATTTAAATCAATCTCCATATATAGACCACCAGTCATCATAACCGGAAATATGGTATCAGAGTTAGCAAAGATACCCGTATGTAGGGGAATACAAACTTTGGCAGTAAGGAAATCAGTATCCGAGTATGTTGTGGACTGATTGCCCGTTGTCTGCTTGAAGTATGGATTGGTTAGAGTATTGGCCATTGCTGATTGAGTGTTACCAGAATCACCGCGATTACCCGGCTGGTAAACGCTAGAACCTTCACGAAGGGCACGCATATTCTCTGCGTTTCGATCTTTATCATAATCATATCTACATGCTACATATGTATCATATGCATTTACTTCTTCTAGAAGATTACCACGTGAACCATCATAAATTCTAATATTACGAATTAGAACAGACGCACCGGCTTTATCTAATTGAAGACGGGTTGGTGCTTTACCAGAAGGTAAAGAAAGTTTAACATTGAATTCTAGATATGTTTCTCGACCATCCATAAACTTGGTTGAAGGATCAACGAATAACTGTACTTTCTGACCGGGTGAGTAGTTTAACCCATTTTCTGACGGTATGGAGATTTTAGTCTCACCAACTTTAACACTATCATCTGCGGACCAATATAACGACATTATTTTATAACATAAATAATATAATAAAAATTATTAAAAAATAAAAAAAAAAGTTATTGAACACGTCCAGTGGCAACGGTCTGTTGTACCGGTGCTGCTATGGCTTGTTCTTGCTGTGATTTTATATCTGCTTGCTCTTCTGCTGGCTCTTTATCTTCTTCTTCTGTTTCTCCGATCTCGGTTGTTGCCGATGATGCTAAATCTAACACACCACCAAGTAATGCGGCCGGCGGGAATGCTAAACCGGCTATGTCTGCGATAGAACCACCAATTTGTAGTAAATTTCCGGCTTTCTCCCAATTGTTATTACCAGCAATGCCACCCGCTTTGACATCTTCATATATATCCAATCCACCTTGGGCTGCCGCCATGATACCACCAGCTGCCCCAGCTACTTTGCCAAGACCACTGATTGCCCCTTCCTTTAATGCTGATTTAGCACCAGATTTGAGTCCAGCCACTGCCGCTTCTTCTCCAATATCTGCTACTGCTCCGGCTGATTTGCCGGCAACGTCTTCTAATCCTTCCGCTGCTTCAGATGCTGCGGGACCAGATCGTGTGTTTATCTCTTCGGCGCTGGGTGCTTCAGGTTCTGGTGTTTCTACTTCGGCTGGGGGTCCACCATCTTTAACTGCTTGTGATTGTTCTTCCGATTCATTAGCAATTGGATTCGCTTTGGAGTCTCTCGCAGTTCTCCAATCATTAAACTTTTTTACTTTATCTGGCATATGCGCACCAGTCCACATTGATTGTGCCTTTTGCTGCGCATCTCTTATTTGCTCGGTTGTTTTCTTTTGGTCAAACTGCTCACTAATAGAATTAGCAACATCAGTGTTATGTTGCTGTATACGTTCATTTAAATCTCTGACTTGTTCGCGACGCGCATTGCCCATAGCAATAGCATTACCATTTGTACCATATAAGTCCATTTTATAATATAAAAAATATATTATATTTATTTTAAATTTAATTAAAAATAGTTAAAACATTTTGGTATCACCTTCCGCAATTAATGTCTCAAATCTAATGTATGCTCTGGCTGGGTTTTCTTGAAGATCTAAATATAAGAAACTATATGGTGCATCTTCAATTGCTTTTTTGTATAGCTCCATAAATATACCGGGAAACATATCCCCAAATTCTTCCGATATTTTTTCTAATTCTTTTTGGTTCTGCTGCTTCATGATAATAACATCTGTACTATTGTTTCTAATTAAACCAGATACAGCACGGAATGATTGAGTTGTGAATGCTAACAAATCAATCCCGTAATGTCGAAACTTTGTCGCAAGGAATGATACTTGATTTGTTTTCTTAAAATCTTTTGTTAATATATCATCTAATACAACAGCCATTGTTGGTCGGTCTTCATCTTCATATGCTTTCTGTCCTTCAACAATATCAGTTATCATTTGGTCTGAATAATGATCGGCACAATCAAAAAACTTATTTAGTAATTTTCCTTTGGGGTCAGCATTCAAAGTATTTGATATAATTTTAACTGAATCAAATTTATCTCTGTACATATCTGGATTACATAATAAATTAACAACTAAATTTGATTTACCTTGTTTAACAGAACCAATGATTAATAATAGAGCCGGCGGCTGTGGTAAATGTGGATGAAGGTCTGAATAACGGCCATCCGGTTCGGGATCACGTACTTTATAAACTTTTGGTGGTCCTTTTGGTTTAGTATCTTTTTTTGCTCGTTTCGGCATACTATAATATATATATTATTAAAATAAATTAATTTTATTATTTATTTTTTAAAATTATTCAACTACATGTTAAATTATTCGGATTAAAATACATTTTAGTATTATCAATTTGTTGTTTAACATCTTTGATTGTTGGTCTATATCTTTTTACTAACATTTCACATAATCGCTTTGAGTTGTCGGGTTGGTATCTTGGTTGTCCACCGAGATTTAAATGATTATATTGTTTTAACCAATTCCCAAATTCTTTGCCATATACATTATACATCCAATCATCACAAAACCAATTTTTAATTTGTGGTGGATATACCCATCCGAATATTTCTAAATGAGTTTTATGAATCAAAAATTGTGTTGGGATATTATCGTTATTACTATATCCAGCAACATATCCGATATTATTATTTGATTTTAATGTCTTAATAAATTTTGGTAACCATTCGGACCGCTTATCATATAGAATATCATCGCCACCAATCTGCATATATTCATGACCATCTGTCACAGCTTTGATTGCTAGTTGTGTCCAGATCTTACATGGGTCTCCCTTACAACCACTAAATGGTTCCCATACTAATTTAATATTATTGAAGTTAGTTGGTAGTTTTATATTACTATATAATTTATCATCATCATCATATCCAATATATACAGTTACTTGATATTGTTTTTGTAGTGGTCGAATTGATTCTAAAAATATTAGATATAAAAATGTTTGTTGGAGATATTCCCAATCTTTACCATTTGATGTTGAAGGAACACAAAATGCGATTTTATTTGGTGGGTTATATTCTGGATATTCAAATGTCAATTTATTTAATGGATAAGATTCAAACAAATGATATAATGTTGTTTTATCATTATAATTAATTAAATGTTTTCCTTCGGGAATAGAATTTGATAATTCTACCCAACTATTTAAATGTACTTTTTTACCATTTGGTACATTATATATATCACCTTGTTGCTGATAACTATCAAAAAAATAGTTTGGATTAAATTTTGGTGTTTCTTTAATTATTAATGTATTGTCTTCTTGCTTATCACATTGCGGAATAATCTCACAATAGTCACAATCAAAACCAGCCATTGATACATGATCATAATTATCAAGTGCATAATAAGCACATATATTACCAGTTCCCCAAAATACAATATCATTATAGATAGTCGATTCATCTTGTTTTAAATCTTCAAAAAATATTACACTACCATCTGTTGGATAATCTGGCCATATATTTTTAATAGTTTCACTAACAATATATTTACTACACTTTTGTTTTTTTATAAATGATAATACCGATTTATTTCTCTCACATACAACCGTATCAACATTAACATATATATCTGGGTAAAAATCAATACGCTCCCAATATCTATATGCTAATCCACATCCAATAATATCATATCTGTTTCTTGGTATATTTTTAAAATTAAATTCATATAAACTTCTTCCATTTCCCAAAACAATAGCTGATTTCATAATATATAATATTTTAGATTATATATTTTAAATAAAAATAATAAAAAAAGATTATTCGAGTTGTTTATTTAGATCTTTTAATATATCCGGATTTATTCTATATATTAGATCTTCGGTAAATTCTCTTAACTGTTCATTTTTTTGCTTCTCTTCTAAATATAATTTTTTGTATTTATCACATTCAAAGTATTCACGTATTACTGCCATATAATATAACATCTTAATATTATCTAGATTAATAATTTTATATAAAAATAAAAAAAAATTAATAACAATTATCATAGAAATTAGTCGCATATCTTGATCGTGGTACTGGATTTGATTTACCCATTAATTTATCAACTAATTCTTTTTTCTCTCGCTCTAATTTCTGACTTTCTCGTTTCTTGGCTTTTCTGTCTTTTCTAAGAACTTCATATCTGGCGATTGCTTCAAACTGGGCTCTGGCCAAATCTTCTTGAGTAAATAAATGTTTTGCTGGCGCTGGTGCTGGTGCTGGTGCTGGTGCTGGTGCTGGTTTTGGTTGTGGATTATCTTCTTCATCTAATTCCTTTTTAATCTTTTCCAAATCCTTTTTCTTTTTTCTTGACATTAATTGTTTTTCTTCTGAATCCAATTTCTGTTGCTCTTCTTTCTCTCGTTTCTTTCTCGCTCGTGTCTCCGCTGCTTTCTCTCGCATCTTCCGCATGTGCTCTGGATCAACTTTACGTTTAGGCTTATTGGGGTCTTTTGGTTTTTGTGTTTTTTTAGTAGCTTTAGATTTATTAATTTTAGATTCTAAATCTGCTACAATTTTAGATGGTATATCTTCAAAGATGTCATTCGTGGGCTTTGCTCTTTCAATTGGTTTTTGAACTCTTTCAGGTAGTGGTTCATCTTCCAGAATTTGTTCTTCTGTTTCTGAGTTATCGCCATCTCTGACATCTTCGGGATAAATAAAATTTGGATCTTCTTCACCAGTAATATCGTCTATTTCTATTGGGTCTGGTTCAAAATTAAATTGTACTCTTGGTGGTTGTGACATTTTATAATATATATTATAATGTATATTTTTTATATAAACAAAAAATTTTCATAAAAAAATTAAATTATTTTAGTTCCTTGGGTTTTTTTCTAATTAATATGGTTACAATAGACTGACCCGTTAGCACTTCCGCAAACTGTTCGTTGACATAACAGAATGATATATCAAATTCCGATATATTTATTGGGGCACTATTATTCAAATCTAGATATGTTAAATTCGATGGCTCATATGTTAGCTTGCCGGTAGCATCTTCAAAGGTTGTTAAATGTGCTATTATCTTCGATTTATTACCAACCAAACCATTGGTTACATCTTGTCCAAAATTATTCAATCTACAAAACATGCTATACTGTGGTGCTAAGTTTGGAGTAACTGTTGATGTGAATGTATTCAATGAACCCACGGATGTTGTTGGCGTTTCTACTACTGATTTATCATAACCAAGTAAATCCATTCCATTTGCACCAGCAGTTGATGCATCTCTATTATATATATTATTCTGTCCAAGAATTAGAACTGGATTATAATCTACACCGCCACTCGCGTTCAACTCTTTCTGTTCATATGATGCTCCAGCTGCTGATCCACCGCCACTACCATTAACTGGTCTAGTATCAAGCATGAATGAATCATTATCACGATTAATAATTAAATTATTCTCATACCATCCACCACCATTTTTAACCGTTGGATCATATCCAGTTATATCCATTCCGGTAAATTCTCTAAATTCTAATGTTGATGTTTCAAATCCAGCCTTACGACCGATGGCTAATACTGGATGAAGACACCAACAACATTGATTAACTGGCTTAAAATATGAATCGTCTCTAGCTCCAACCCGGTATTTAGTAATTAAATCATACACGGCGCCGACTTGATCCCATAAATAACATGCTACGACTTCTCCTTCAACTTCAAATTTGACACGTTCATATGGTTCATCAACTAACGAGAACCGTCCAGCACCAGCAAATACAGAACTAGCATTTAGCCAGTATTTAACTTCTTGACGTCTAAATCTGAATTGACTATCTACCACATATTGATATACGACTAGTTGTCCAAACACATTTCTACATACAGCAAAATCCGCGTATATATTTTGTCGAATATTTAGATTATCATCATCATAATCAAATAATTCGGTAGCATCATATGATGGCTTATATTCTCTGTTTTCTAAATTTGGTTGATGAATATATCTAGATAAGCCAACATGCCATTCAACTCCATTTTTGTTAGCATTACCACCAGCCGTGCCGGATACATTAACTACAAACTCACCAGATGTCATAGACAGTGGGAATTCTGGATTAATACCAGCACATATTGTATGAGTTTCGGAACCCGATGTATCTATACGAGCAAATGATTTATTTACATTGTTGTATGTGAATTGTGCCGTGTCCGTGTATGGTGCTTCATCTGAATACCATTGCTTAAATGATGTGGTCGGTATATGACTAGCATTAGCCGCTGAATTACTTTGGTCATAACTTATCGAATATCCTTTGAATTTATTTGTTGTTTCTTCTAATGAGCGAACTACACTCGTTTTACCTTTGAAGTTTGGATGATATGTGGTTGCTCTAAGTCTTGATTGAAGACGAGCCGCAAAATCCGCAGGGCTTAAGTCTTCAATAGTCGACGTATCTGTATCATCTGCTGTCAAACGCACTTGAGCCGGCCAAGATGTTGAATAATTGAATTGATCATCCAATCCACCCAAATCACGTTTGACACCAATATACTGATAGAATTTATTACCATTACCACCGACTATGACACGTTCTGGTATATTAACTTTACATGACGTCAATGCTACTTGTGCATCTTCCGGTATGGTATATGTCGATGTCAATGTATTCTTAAATGCCCATGGCTTAGATATTGAATTTCTATTTCTTGTTTCTTCAGCGTCTTGTGTTTGATTCGATAATACTACGAGACTCATTATGTTTATAACAATATTAATATTTTAATTTTAATAAATAATTTTTAAAAAATAAATAATAGTATATATATATATATATTAGAATGCCGATCCCAGATTACAAAAAGCAATTACAGTTTAACATTGAGAAGGATATCCAGCCAAAGAAACCCAAAATGAATGATATATTCGAAATGGCTAATAAAAAGAAAGCCACACCGAAGAAGAAACAAGATAAAAAACCAGTAAAAAAGAAGAAATCCAATTATAAAAAGGATTAATAATGATAACATAGAGATTATTTACTATCCAACCAAACCCAGCAAATCACCCAGACTGGGTGGTTCTGGGCTCTATATATATTACAGAATATACATTATATATTTGTAGTTGTATTTTTACATGGTTTGCTTGGTTTGGTTGGATAGTAATAATAATAATAATAATAATAATAATATAATAAGACTATAACAGTAATAAAAATATATAGAATATGTCAAAACATGTGATCCAACCAAAATTAATCTAACGATATTTGGTTGGTTTTGGCTTGGTTTTGCTTGGTTTTGCTTGGTTTTAGTTGCGCGTAATGTAGTTATCCCATGCCTCGACGGCTTTTTCATACTCACATAATTTATAACATCTTGCTCCTTCAACACGACTGTATGTTATTGGTAATATTTGATTTAATTTAATCCAGAAATGAGATTTATTGAATACGTTGTTATGTGTTCCCGTACAATTAGTGGTATATCTACTGTACAATTCTCCTTTATCAACCCAATCAATTGTAGCATCTTCATCACTCCACTCTGAATATACATCACCATCAATCATATCTTTTA
>Ga0181399_1000799_pt1 | contig 11389 bp, 18 predicted proteins | sample 22SPOviralmetaG_FD_130128 | JGI IMG/M metagenome (GOLD analysis project Ga0181399, IMG submission 130128) | Marine viral communities from the oligotrophic San Pedro Time Series (SPOT) site, San Pedro Channel, CA, USA - 22 SPOT_SRF_2011-05-21 | ecosystem: Environmental > Aquatic > Marine > Strait...
CAGCATCCTAGGTTGTAGTTACGACCAGTTTTTTGCGCACATAGAAACGCAGTTTGCGGTGGGTATGGGTTGGCACAATAGAGAACTATGGCACTTGGATCATCGTGTTCCTTGTGCGCTGGCACGAAACGAACAAGAACTATTGTTGTTGAATCGTTGGGATAACTTTCAACCACTGTGGGCACAGGATAATCAATCTAAGGCCGCGAGCTTTGATGCACATGACCCTCTTTATCTTGAACTGTTAGATCTGCGATGTAAACGCTAGTTTTGAAAAAAGCGTTTACCGCTTCGCGGCTCTAGGCTAATCTAGCGCGGACCCTGCGGGCTGACACGGCTTATAAATACCACATGCACAGTCTAAAGCTGGTATACTCAGCAAAAAAATCACAAACTGTTAAAGAAGCACTCACACACGCTGCTGTGTTGAATCTATATGTGCAGCATTCAATTGAGTGTTATCAAACGTCAGCAAGTTCGATTGTGTTTGAAAGTCGTCGTGATCTAGTGTTTGCTAGTATAGTGTTGTCAAACAGCACACACTACAACGTGGTTTCACAGTAAAAGACTCGTCTATTGTAGAATCTATATTTAAATGGTGTTGCGTAGCTATGCGTTCGGCCTGTCGCAGTGATTGTGTGAAAACTGTTTTTGTATAGGTGTAAAGTATAGTGATACTAGTTTAGGATTTTTATTCGCCTGTGCCGAAACGATCGCCACGATTAGATTGTGCTCTGCGTCTACACTGTTTGTTTTCATAACAGTCTCTTGGGCTAGTGCCATCGCGACTTGGTCTTGAGCACACTGTCATTGTGCATCTGTTTTCAGGCGTTTTTTGTTGTGCAACCAGTGCTTGTCTTTCTTCAGGCTTCATTGTGTGTTCCTTAGGTTGAATAATAAAATCTTGTTACTGAGTATCTACTAGAGTATTTATTCGGCGCACTCACTTGGCTTACTTCGTGATAGTAGTAACTGGGGAATACCACACAAGTGTTGTTGCGACTTTCGATAGTGCAACCGTTGTCTGGGAAGTGTAAGTCACCGCCTGTGAATCGTTTTGGATCAGTGTGCAAGAACAAGATCTGTGAATGTTGGTATGCATCTATGTGACGTTCATATGCTTGTGTGTTTGAGTAACGAGCAAGTATGGTTCTGTCACTGTTGGTGTATCTCAGTGTGCGAGCCGCAGGCACATACTTTTCATATGTGTCAAGTATCTGTTGATGACCGATCCTTCCCAGACCGCACTGCAACACGCTGAGTGAACGATCTGCATATGCTTCGTCAAGATATACTCTGTCACTGGTAGCAAGTGTTCTTCCGTCTCGTTGCGTTCGATTGCCTGTGGTGTCTGCGTCTACAGTTTTCCACTGTGGTTCAAGTGCATCTATTTCTTGCCATACTTGTTCAAGTTCTTGCTCAGTGAAAAAATCTTCAATCAGTAAAAACGGAAACTGTGTGTTCTCGCCTGCTATTTTAAGTTTCACGTGCAGTTTCCTTTGTGTTGGGGAATGACAAACGAAACAGTGTTGCAGATTTTGAATCGTCAAGTTCTACATAGATGTCACAGCGACAGTATATGTCTCCGGGCAAACTTGTTGAGCTACTACGCAACAGCTTCCATTCCCATCCGTTTGCTTCTACAGTTTTGTAAAGTTCGTCGCCCACTTCTCTGCGTATCCACATCTGCTCCATGTGTGTATTTGCATGTGACCATTTGTATTCGCAACTTGAAATATAAAATCTAGTATTCACGAGTCACCTAAATTGTTAATGAAAGCTCTCAACTGTGTGCTTTCTGTCTTGGCACGTATCTTTGGTACTGCTGATCCTTCTGACGGATCGTCGCTCACAGTGTCAGGCAATGTGGTTGTACCTCCGCCACGTTTTAGATTGCTTAGTATTGATGATCCACTTTGTGCACCTTGCGAATCACTGTCATCATCTTCACCTAAGTCACGTATGCGCAAACTGTCTAGATCAAACTCTAGATCAATCTTTTGTCCTACACCACTACTACTTCTAGTCTTCATAAGTTGTATCTGATAGCGTCCACGTTCACGCATTGCTCTACTAGTAAAGATACCAATCAAGTTGTCTGCTGTGTTGATCTTACTAATACCACCTGAGATGTGCGAGTGATCAAACTCAATCTCTTCAACTGAGCTTCTGTTCAACTGCGATGCTGTTACAAAGATACACTGTAGTTCCATAGCCAAGTTACGTAGTTCTTCTGACACATACTTGTCTTTGACAAACAAGTTCTCTGCACTGATCTTAGCCGCAATAGGATGCATAAGATCTAAGTAGTCAATCAGTAGTACGTCTACTTTCTTGCCTGTTTTAATTTCATACTCTTTCAGATATGCTCTAACATCATTTGCGTTCTTGCCTGTGGGCATATACTTGACTTGAAATGCTCCAGCCTTCTTACCAATAGTCTTGACTTTTAGTTCAACATCGTCAATGCTCTTGAACACATCGCGACTTGGAATATCTGTAGTCATACTATCAACTCGCATACTAACCAAGTTCTCCGAAAGCTCAAATGTCAAGTACATAACATTCAATCCTTGCAAACACCAGTTCACGCCCATGTTTGCTAAGAACAAACTCTTACCACTACCTGATCCACCTGCAAAGATATTCAGTTCGCCTCTGTTGAATCCGCCAAACAGCTTCTTGTCTAATGCTGGCCAGCCTGTGCTGATTTGTCCGTTCTTGTCTTTGATTGCTTCTAGTCTTGCTCTTGGATCAGCCCAATAGTCTGTACCTAAGTCTTTTTGCAATCCAATCTGTACAGCCTTCTTAACAATATCCTCAACAGCACCATACTCTCCGTTCTCTAATAAGTCCGCACCTTTAAGGATAGCTGCTTCTAATGCTTTGTGCTTACTAAACGTTTCAAAGTCTTGTAACAACCAATCATAGTGATTCTCTTGTAGTTGCCCTGGATCTTTCAAGTTAGTGTCAGTTGCAGCATTTAACATATCAAACGTAGGCAATGCATTGTGTTCTTCTACGTATGTTTTAATAAATTCTGCAGGCAATTGTAATCTTCTATCAAAAGTAGTTGGATCAAACACACCTTGACAACGTACAAAGCTCTCAGCATCTGTCATAAACATTTCTAGATATACTTTTTGTATATCATACCCATAGTCTGTGTTTTGTCTAGTTGTCATTTTCGGCCTTTGTGAATACTTTTACATTATACATTATAGCAAACTCTTGAGCATCTGTCAAGTTATTTACTATCGGTTTTCCCTTGATATTGAGCGAGGTATTTAATAGCATAGGACATCCAGTTTCTTCATACCAGCGTTCTAACAGTCTTCTAATTCCGCTACCATCTTTTGGTACGGTTTGGACTCTACTTGTGCCGTCTGCGTGACAGATGGCAGGATACAAGTCTGGATGCTTGCATTTGGAGGTAAACTGCATAAAGTTGTTGAAGCATCCTTCAAAGTTATCACTTGCATGTTCGTAGAGCACCACTGGTGCAAAGGGTCTAAACTGCTGTCTCTGCTTGATGTCATTGACTCGTTGTTTGATATCAACACCCCGGGGGTCAGCAAGTAAGCTACGATTGCCAAAAGCCCTAGGGCCAAACTCCGCCCGGCCATTCGCAACACCCACGATTCCCGTTGTCTTGAGTTCGCTGATTGTTTCTTCAACTGGATAATCTCCTTCTATATTATAACCGGTATATGCATGTGGCATAAGCATCTGCTGTTTTTTGTGTGCTAGTACAGCACCGATAGCTGAGCCAGCATCGCCCGGGTTTGGCATAATCCATACATCGTCAAAGTACTTGTAGGCTAGATGGTTAGCACTACAGTTTAATGCACACCCTCCCATAAGAACTAAATTTTTAGACTTACCTAGTGCATTAGCCTTAGATAAAATTAACTCAAACATTTCTTCGTATATTTTTTGTACAGCGGCTGCGATATCAAACATATCTTGTTCAGTACTTAAATCACTACGCCAACTACGACAGCCGCGATGTAGATTACTTTTTAAAGTTATCCATTGGTTTCCATTTATAAAAAAGTCTTGCTTAATATCATTATATAGTTTATCCGGATCTCCATATGCTGCCATACCCATCAAAATGTATTCGTCTTCTTGTGGTTTTAAACCTATTCTTTGTGTGAATGCCGAATACCATAGTCCCAACGAGTGCGGGTACGTGTTCTTGTATATTCGTTTGAGGTTGGTTTTGTTTGCTCCCCAAACAGTGAGTGTATCAAACTCTCCAATACTGTCAATACAAACAACAGTGGCTTCGTTAAAAGCGGAAGTATAATAACCGGCAGCAGCATGGGCAAGATGATGATCAGTATAGCGAATAGGAGCAGATATCCCGTAAGATCGAAGATAACGATTAATATTGTTTTCGGCCAACCGAAATCCTTGTCCAGCTCGAATCTGTCTAAGGCTTTTTCTAAAGGGTCTTTCGTACCAAATAATTTCATTAGGTTCTCCCCATTGGTTTGCATAATTAATTATCTCCTTATTAAGGTGTGGATCGTTTTTAACACCACTGAAACGTTCAGTGTGGCTTGCAAACTCTAATCCGCTATCTGTGAATACTGCTAGTGCCGCATCGTGGCTATTAGCACTTATACCCCAAGTTATCATTTGTAAATAAACGGATCTTTTTCTCTAAGAGCTGCTATCTTTTTCTTGTACTCACGCTGTTCTTTTATATACTTATACGGCCAAGTAACTAGATCAATGAATGCTCTAATGTATAATTTTATTTGAACCATTTTTTCTCCTTTAGTTTATTTTTAATCGAACTATCTTCAGCAGCATTAAAAATACTGTACAGTGTGTATAGTCTGCCATACTTAGCTACTGCTTCGCTAATATCATTAATATCATCGCTCCAGTCTGGCATACTCACACTCCAGCCATTGTCTAATGCTTGTCCGACTAGTTTCTGTCCAGCTTTGTCTCTGTCAGGACATACTATAATTTGTTTTTGTAGTTTATTTAACAACATTGTTTGTTGTTCGGATATTTCTGATCCGCCTAATGCTGTGCCGTCTACGTGGATAGCATCTACTTGTCCTTCACAAACAATACAAAATACCTTGTTGTAACTTTGCTCATCAAGTCCGTACACAAAGCCAGGCTGTGTTTCTGTAAGATACTTAGGTTTTTTATCTGCTGTTATAGTTCTAGCAGTCCATCCTACAATACGTTTTTCATAGTAGAAAGGAATAATAAGTCTGTCACGATATCCTAAACTCGGTGACCAGTAGTAGTCTGTATCATCTAAGTTAAGATTACGGCTAGCCATGTATTCTAGTATAGCTATGCTAAACTTATTAAAGTCTGTTATATCTGCAATCTTAACAGCATCATCTGGCAACGGAACAGTATTAAATGTTGGTAGTTGAACTATTTGTGTTTGTGCCACAACGCCTTCATTCTCTCTCATAACCTCAAGTGCCACCTTGTTGATTATATCGTCAGGTGCTCCCATCCATTGGAGAAGTTTACGCAACTTGTGACTAAAGTTCCTGCCCGGTTGCCAGGATGCTTTGAAGCCGCAGTTGAAACAATGATAGCTTACTCCTCCATCCGGATTAGCAATCATTCCTCCGCGGCCTCGAGTATCTGCACTGTTACCGTTATGATGACAACAGGGTGCATTGAAACTTAGCCAACCACTAGGAGTTGTCTTCCGCTTAGCCGGCAAGTATGTCAGAACTATTTCATTTACAACACTCATGCTACTATTATAGCGTCAAAGTATTATAATGTCAACTAGTTTCGGATAACTATTTTCTTTACTTTTGCAATTGGAGTTGTAGTTGTTTTTACTCTAATGTAATCATATATGCCGTTGAAGTTTGCAATCTGTGTACTAGCAGAATCAAAGGTTAGAGTAGCAATATCAGTCCAGTCTAAGTTAGCTGCATTAGATTGGTCAACTGATATTTGTTCTGTAAGAGTGCCTTCAAGTGTTACATTACCTAAAAACGATCCAGGATAAACTGCTATGGTATGTAACGCTTCATTACCATTGATGTTAGGTTGTGCATCAACTAATTGACTGCGCCATATATCTTCGGTATTATCTTTAAACCATAGTTTACTATTTGCTTCTGATAATGTAATACTTTCTGCAGGTCCAGGAAATGCATTGCCGCTAATATATATAACTCCGCCGTTCTTAAAATTTATTTCACTATATGTAATAATTGATTTGCCAGTTAAAATTTCTTTAAGATATACATTGTAAGAAAGATATTGAACTTTAGTATTAAGTAATTCTGATTCAAAAATATCAACTTCAAATAATCCTTTTGTACTGCTACTTCCGTCATCGAGCACAGTACATGCTCGATCAATTATTTGATTTTCGTTTTCGTCAAATGCAACAAACATCGGTTCATATAATGATGTGTCTATTGGCTTTTGATCTTGATTAATTAATCTAAATTGTAGTTTATTGTCTATACCTTTATAGACTGTTATGTTTCTTTGATACACTGGCTTGTACTCCGTAACGATTCCTTGCTCATTGATAACGGCCGTAATTTTATTTTTTAATAAATATCTTTGAACTTGCATAATGTATTTATTAAGGATAACATGGTTTTAAAAGATATACAAAAAGATTTTCCATTTATTAACGTTGTAAACTACGGAGGTAAGGATTATATTGGAATAATAATTAATCAAGATCATGCAATCACTAGTATGTATGATTTTAATGAATTAAAAACAGATCGTGATAGAAGAGTATTTCTAGGATTAGGAAATACTTGGTGGTGGGAATCTAATCGAATGATTCCTATTAACATATTTTTAAAGGAAATGTCTGTTTTAGATTATTCAATAATTTTTATGAACACAAAAGATGTTACGGTAACATTAGGTACTGCCGTAAATTTAAATCATCTTACAGTTAAACGTGTAAAAAGGAAATCGGTACAATTAATTAAAAAGCCAAAGAATTAAATTTTAACCAAACAAAATTTGGCCCTATATCAAAGTGTTTTACCTTTTCTTTAACTGCTCTGTTGACTCCGGGATAGTCGATATCATGTCCACTAAACAATCCATTAACTTTAACTTTTAATTTATATGCATCAATATCCTTTGATGCTCCGTGATAAGAATGATCAGCATCTATAAACACTAAGTCAACCATAGGTGTTTTATCTGCTACTTGACTACTGTCACCTTCGATAGGAATAAGTCTACTACCGTACTTTTGTTTTATTGATTCATTATAGAATAAACTTATATTATTATCTACAGCATATATTGTTAACTGAGGTATATGATCTAACAAAAAGAAAGTTGTCCGTCCGTCTCGTACGCCAACTTCTGTCATTGATGTATAGTTGTTTTCGAGTATTAAATGTTTTAAGAAATGTTTACGATTGCGCTTGCCGTTAAACTTATATGTTTGTTCAACAATTAATCTATCACGCCTCTTCATAATTCAAACTTTCACATATTAAATTCATGTGTACTATAACACTCATTGCATAGGCAACAGCGTGTGCCTTCTTAAAAAAGTATTCACCATTAGTCGGCTTTTGCCAAACTTCTTCGTGTATCTTTTCCCAACTTTCGTTTGCCAAGTGTCTTTTTGCTGGACGTATTATTGCCAGTGTTGCCGCCAATTGTGCAACCGAAGTAGGCTTCAATTGCTGTAACAGTTCGTTGTGACCGTTTAGATGAAATACTTGATCTGAAAAGTCCTTGTGTTCCAATAGTTGCCATAATGGTTCCTTTTCCATTAGTTCTTTTAAGTGTGTTTCATTTTTAACATCCTTGTAGATACTAACGTTAAGGAAGTCAAGTTTAAAGTAGCCGCGCTCGTCTGCGGCTTTGTGTTCAATTGTAGATAAATTATCTATAGGATTGTGTGGTATTTCAGTTGCATATACACCAGTGTTATGCTTCTTACCACTATCTAATTTTGCCACACGATGTTTAAGTGTAGATAAAATATTATCTCTGTCAGCTAAATCAATATCAATATCAGGCATCTTTAGGCTTCACTACTTTCTTTTTCTTATTACCCCACGTGTATACAATTTCTTCTTGTTCAGTACGTGCGCCCGGCGGACATACTTCTATTTTATTTCCTTTAGATAACCATTCTTCTATAGCTTTTTGATCTTCTTTTGTTACTTCGTATCTCATAATTTTCCTTCTTTTCTAATTTTTATTGTTAATACTAATCCAACGTTCTATCACTGGCATAAGTTGTTCGTGAGCATTGTCAAACCATGCTTCTATATGATAGTCTACTCTACTAGGACGTTCTGTTTTTACTGTACGCATATCCATCCATACAATATAATCAGGATCTAAATACTCAACTGCTTCATTTGTATTACAGCGTTTGTCTATTACTACGGTCTTGCCAGCAGCAACAATGCCATCTACATATCCGCGAAGTTCATTTGCATAACTATCTTTGTTTACGTATACACCATTGATTAGATTAGCAAATGGTTTTGCTATTGTGGTCTTGCCCGATCCTTCAGGACCACATATTAAAATTTTCATAGCGCACTTTCCTTTGCTACTTGCTTTGCTAATTCAACATCACGTGGCAGTCTTTTAAATCGCATTGCCCAGTGCTCGGGATTAATAACATGAAACACCATTTCTAACTGCTCGTTGTTAAACTTTCCTAACATAGCTTTTCCACTAGTACAATTTAATAATAACCACGGAGATATTTTTCCGTCTTTAATATGCCACACTGCTCTATTTAAACTAATATAGTTAAAATAATGATTCCAAGCTGCAGGTTCATTTTCTTCAGCCCACTCCATCATTGTTTTTACACTACGCTCTAATGCTGTAGCTACATCTTCTTTGAGAATTAACTCTAATACATACTTTTCGTATAATGCATCTTTGCACCAATGATCTAATTTAACACCACTCTTTACTACCCAGTCAATATATTTGTCAGGATATAATGGTTTAACATTACTAATAAAACTACCAAATTTTACAAACGCATTATAGTACGGACTTATACAAAACTCTTCGTATGTCTTTTCTTTTTTTGCACCTGCACTTAGTTTGTAGAATCTACCAAATGCATAAAATCCATGACGTACACGTTTCTCGTCTTTTTGTAATGCTCTGCGTTTCTTTTCACACATATGCGCCGCAAGAGTTTTCTCCCTTACATAACCGCTTCCGCAGTATTCACATACATATGGTTTAGAGTTTGATTGCAATTTCGTGTTCTTCTGCAAGTGTTTTGAGTTCTTTTTTTGTAGATATTCTAGCAAGTAATTCTATCTCGTCTTGTTTCATATTAGGGTATATTTGTTCAAGTAGTTTTACACCTTTACCATTGTCAGCAGTTTTTTTCTTATGGCCAATGTATTGATGAAATTCTATGTTGTGTGTTGCTCCGCTCATGCACAGTAGTTGCCACATAAGCTCTTGATGTCCGTTTTCTTTACCGACGCCAATGTCGTTAAAATGTTTGTTGTAATACTCGTTTGTTTTTTCAACTGCAAGTTGTTTTTTTGCACTATTGCCGCCTACATTACTGACATATCGATTAAGTAACCAAAAGCCCACGCTCTTCTTTTCTTCTGCAGAAAACTCTTTCCAGGCGCCTTTGTAGTTCATATCTACACAGCCTAAGATTTGTTTTAAGTTAAGTTTTTCTTGTGCCATAAGTCTACATCCTCGGGTGCGTTTATTTCTATTCCATTAAAGTATACACTCAAACAACCTATTTGCCAACCACTTTTTAGCCAACGTAGTTGTTCAAGTTGCTCAATTGTTTCTTCTTGTTCAACTTGAAGAGTAGGATACATCTCTAAAGCATTACGTTTATATCCATATATGCCCAAGTGCCAGTCTCCGTAACCAGTCATACCTCTACCAAACCATAGTGCTTGGTCACCTGCACGTACCATTTTAACTGAGTTAGGTTCGTTTTGCATTTCTTTAGGCATGTCTGTAAACACTGTTGTTACGGGATAGTGTTGTAAGTGCCATTTAGTTTTTTCAATCATATCAAGTGTTACGTCAGGCATATCGCCCTGTACATTTATAAAGTTTTTGTATTGATCTAATATATCAAACTTAGCAACAGCGCCTGCACATCTTTCAGTTCCGTTTTTGTATTCACGATAATCTAATAAACAGTTTGCACCTATTACATTGTATATGTCTTGACTATCAGTAAGCACATACGTTGGCAGGTTAGACGCAATACAAGCGTCATACACACGCTTTATCATAGGAACACCATCTAACATACATAGTGGCTTTCCAGGGTAACGTGTGCTGTTATACCTTGCGGGTATAAGAATAGCTGATGATGTCACGTACCACCTCCTCAAAATTATCTAAGCGTAGCATATTAGGACCATCGCTTGGTGCTACATTAGGGTCAGGATGGACTTCCAGGAAAAAAGATTGGATCCCAAGAGCAGACCCGCTACGAGCCAGCCCAGGCACGTAATCACGATTGCCACCTGAACTGTCACCCTGTCCGCCGGGTTTTTGGGCAGAGTGCGTACAATCGAAAACAATATCATGTTCAAAATTGTCGAGCATATACATAAGACCAGTATAGTCAACGACAAGAGTGTTATAGCCAAAACTAGTTCCCCTTTCAGTTATCCAGACGTCTTTAGCGCCTTCACATTTACTTAGCACACCTTTCATATCCCAGGGTGCCATAAACTGACCTTTTTTAATATTAACAATTTTATCTGTATCACAAGCAGCTTTGATTAAATCTGTTTGTCTACACAAGAACGCAGGAATCTGATAGACATCAACTGCATCTTTAAATTCTCTTTCAATACGTGCAACCTGTACATAGTCATGTACATCAGTTAATGTCTTTACACCTAGTTCTACTTTAAGTGCAAGGAAGTCCGTTAGTGTTGCTTCCATACCTACACCACGCTTGCCTTGCATACTCGAACGATTGGCTTTGTCGTAACTTGCTTTGAATATGTATTCAATGCCATACTGGTCACATACACGTTTACACTCTCGAGCAATCTCTAAACTTTGTGGCAACGATTCATGTTGACATGGTCCTGCTATAATTCTCATTTTACTCTCCATCTTTTATAATATAATATAAATTGAGTGTTTTGTCAAGTTGTTTTCTTAGTGTTGGATAATTATCAGCTAATGTAAATAATTCTTTCCATTGGTCATAACTTACTATTCCGAGTGCTTCATTAACAGCTTCCAGTTCTCCGCCGATTATCCAGCGTCCATTGTATTTGGTTTTTTTAGGTTCGTCTCTAAATCTAGCATATACTACACCATTGGCGTTTTCATATATTAATGCTTCACATGCAAGTTCAGATTTATCAGGTGTATCAATTATCATTTACGCATA
>Ga0181399_1000803_pt1 | contig 11364 bp, 14 predicted proteins | sample 22SPOviralmetaG_FD_130128 | JGI IMG/M metagenome (GOLD analysis project Ga0181399, IMG submission 130128) | Marine viral communities from the oligotrophic San Pedro Time Series (SPOT) site, San Pedro Channel, CA, USA - 22 SPOT_SRF_2011-05-21 | ecosystem: Environmental > Aquatic > Marine > Strait...
ATTGAAGAAACAGTTATTCCTACCCAATCTTTTTATGATAGATTTTACAGTAATGCTTGGATTGAGAAATTATATAATCTTCATTTACCAAGAAATTTTAAGAACTTTAAATCATTGAACATACAGGATATAAAGGACGGTAAGCATAAAAAAACTGCTGACGATAAAAAATATTTAAGCACTGTTTTAAATCTTGAATTAATTGAAGATGAAAAGGATGATCTTACAACATTGGATTTTTTAATCACTCGTGAAAGAGAACTTATACCATCATTATTTGATCAAGCAGAAAATAAACAATGGACACTTGCAACATTAAATGGATATCTCAAAGCAATTCGGCATTGGTATGTTATTATGTTAGAATCTGATAAAAAAAATCACGAATTACGTATTAAATATTCAGTATTGTATGGTGGTTTGGATCATATAATTCAGGAATCCAAAAATACAAATATTGCATCTGGTAATGAAGTAAGTTATATGCGTGATCTATATAAATTAGTTGATGATCTTGATGATGAATGGAAAGCGTTCTATGATGAAAATTTTGATTTGAAAAATCCAAATCAAATAAATGAAGCTTTTAAAAAACATATGGACTATTTAGCTGTGATGGTGATGGTTTATGATCCACCATCTAGATCTGATAAATATGATACAATAATAATTGATGACAGAAAAGAAGCCAAAGATAAAAAAACTTATTTATGGATTGATAAAGATAAATTTATGTGGATCTACAAAAAAGATGTTAAAGATATTGGACGATCAGAAGTAGAAGTTCCTATATTAAATATGTATGAAGGTGATCAAGAAAAATTTAAACAAGCAATTAAATTATCTTTGAAAAAATTCCCTAGAAAATATTTATTTATTCCAAAAAATACTAATTGGAAAAATGGTAATCCTGTAATTAAAAAATCTGCTGATCCGACTTCAGTTTCAGAATGGGTTTTGAATATCAAGAAACGATATCCTAATTGGAAAACAAAACAATTAGGTATTAATTTGTTTCGTAGAAGTTTCGTATCTCATTGGTTAGATAAATTGAATCAAATTGACAAACGTAGAATGGTATGGAGTATGCTGACATCCTTTCAAAAAGTAAATAGTTATTATACTAGAAAATTTACTTCTGTTGAATTGAAAAAGAAAGTTAAATTGGAATACGAATCACCTGATGAAGATGATACAATTCACGATATATCAAACGATGATGATCAACCTAACAATAGAGCAAAACAAGTAAAAAAAGGTAATAAAATACCTATTCCAAAAGAATCTAATGTTATTCAAGAACAACAAGAACAGAAGAAACAACCTGATACTGGAGCAGAACGACAAAGAAAATATTATGAAAAAAATAAAGGAAAAGAAGATTTTCAAGCAAGACGCAAAAAAATAGAGACAGCACCATATCGACATTTGAAAAGGATTTTATCTGAATTGAATCGAACTCCACCATTAAAATTTTTTGATGGAATTTTACAGACTACCAAAGATAAATATGAATTGAAAGAAACAATGAAGAATGGAAAAAAATATTATAGTTCTGATGTCTTGGATAAATATAATAGTTCTAAAAAATGAAAAACATATTTATATTTATAGATAACTAAAACCATATAAGAATATTTTGTGTATTCAAAGCATTTTTTATCAATTTTATAATAAAGATTTTATCATTCATAATATGTTTTACTTGTATCATCAGCATATTGTTTCTTTTATTTTATATCCATTTTTCTTTCAGTTATATTCAAATTATGTGTTGATTTAATTATTTTTTATATTCAGTATAATAAATATGAAAGTGTTTCAAATTTTAGAACAATTCAAAGTAATTCAGATGTCAATCAATGATTTAGTAGATGAACTAGAATTCGAATTAAAAAACGAGTTAGTAGATCAAGAAAAATATAGAAAACCTAGAACAACTTTATTAAGCTACAAAAGATATAATTTAGATATTCCTTATAAACTACATAAAGAATATAAAGACAAATTTGGAGATTCTATACAATGGGACGGTAAACATTGGTTTTGGATTGGGCAATTATCAAAAATGCCACATATTCTAAAGAAAATTAAGTGTTAATGATAAGCATATAAAGAAATGAATATATATATAGATATTAAGAAATAAAGATGCTTTCTTATATTGATTTATTGAACGATGATATTATTTTAACAATTCTAGATTCTATATGTGATGATATTGAAAAGGAAATAGAAAAAATAGAAAATGATTGTGAAGAAGCAGAAGCAGAATATTTGACTTTGGAAGGTGATATTTTAATGGAATCAGAATGGAATAGTCATTTTAATAATGAAGAAGAAGAAGAAGAAGAAGAAGAAGAAGATGTGAATTATGAATTAGAAAACCAACGATTTCAAGATGAAATTTATCTAAATAATCTAAGTAGCAATATTTTTTATTAGGTATAAAAATGATATAAACAAATAAAAATATTAGGTATATATAAATATGACTCAAGGTAAAAAATCAAATTTGACTGCTTTAGAAAAATATGAATTAGCTAAAGAACGCACGAAGATATGGAAACAAAAAAAGAAAGAAAGTGATCCTGAGTATATGCTCAAAATCAGAGAGTATTCAAGGGAATATGCCAAAAAAATAAGAGAAGAAGCATATATTGAACGGGATTTGCAAAAAAACTCAAAAGAAACAATATGAATTGTGGATAAATTATTAATTTTTTTAATCATTTTATATATATAAAAATGATATATCCTATTTTGAAAAGCATATAAAGAAAAGAATATATAAGGTAATTAAGAAATAAAATAATCTTGCTATATATTAAATATGGCTACAAATTATAAGATGTTCCAAAAAATCATTTTAGCTAATACTGGTTATTCAGAAGGTAAAAAATTATATACTATTGACTGTTCTCAAGATAAATCACACATTGATTATGAATATTGCAAAAACACTGATCAAATAGAGATTCCTTGTGAATTAATTGGTATGAAAGATCAACAAATCAAACCTGTTTTTGATTGTGATCCTAAATTTAACAAAAATGATGAAGTTGATGTTTTGGAAACCATTCAATCTACTGTTAAAGAACTTGATATAATGTATCCTAATAAACAAAAATATGCTATTCAAAGAATTTACGATATTGATGAGACTACTGAAAAAATCTCATATCATATAACTGTTGATGGTGTTAGAACTAATATTGAAACTATCAAAAATAAATTAAAAACATTTGGTTTTGAAAAAGATAAACCTTTTGACTTTAGTATTTATAGTCTAAATCGTGGATTACATTCGTGTTTCACCAATAAGAAAAAAGATCAAAAGAATTATGGATTTATAAATGTTGAAATGTTTAAACCTATATGTCTTGAAACTGGTAATGTTTATGGAAAGATTGATCAAATTGATATAAGAAAATATTGTCCTTCTTATGTTGAAGAATCTTTTGAGTGTGATTTTATGGAACCACCTAAAGGTCCTATTGATAGAACTATTCTTATAGAACCAAGAGGGGAGAAACAATATGACAATAGACCCAATCTTTTGAACTCACTTATTAATGTAGGTGAAGACAATATTAAAGATCTACTATCTTGTTTATCTCATTCAAGAGTAGAAGATTATGAGGATTGGTTAAAAATTGGTATGATTCTTAAAAATATTGATGATGATAATTTTGATAAATGGTGTGAATGGTCATCCACTTATAATAAGTTTGATATTAAGGAATGTCAAAAGAAATGGGATTCGTTTAAAAGAGGTGGTCTATCTATTGCTTCTTTAAAATATTTTGCTAAATTAGACAATCCTAAAAAATACAAAGAAATTACTTATAACTCAGTAATTGAATATATTAATAAATCAGTTGCATCATCCGGTTCGCATTTGGATGTTGCGTATTTATGTTCTCATATTCTTAAAGATTTAGTAATTTATGATAATACTACTAAATTTTGGTTTATGATAGATGAAAAAACTAATATTTGGCAAAAAGATGAAAAAGGAACTAAACTTTCTATTCAAATAGGGGTTCTCTTATCTGATCTATTTGCTCAACACTGCAATTATTTAACAATCAAAGCAATGCAAAAAGAAACAATGGATGAAAAACAAATTATAATGAATATAGTTGAAGAAACGTGTAAGGTATCTAATAAGGTTAAAAATAATACTTACAGAAAAAGTATTTTAACGGATCTACAAGGGTTATTGTGTGATGATGATATTTTTGAAAATAAGTTAGATACTAAGATTCATTTATTTGCATTCAATAATGGTGTTTTGGATCTGAATAATAAAATATTCAGAAAAATTGAATATTCTGATTATATTCATACAACCACAGGATATGACTATGATATGAAAATTGATAAAAAATATATTGATGAAATAAATCAGTTTTTAACAGATATTCAAGATAAAGATGATTTGAGATCTTATCTGGTTGACATATTATCTTGTAGATTGTATGGTAAAAATATTCATCAAGAGTTTTATATCAATACAGGAACAGGGGCAAATGGAAAGTCGGTTCTTTTCAATCTAATACAAACTATATTTGGTAAATATTCAGTGAAAATGAGATCTGAAGTATTTACTAAACCATCTAGAGGGGCTAATGAAACATCAGGATTAGCACATACTCGAAACTCTCGAATTATTCAAGTAGAAGAACCAGAGAATAATGATAAATTAATTGTATCCAGATTAAAAGAAATGAGTGGAGATTCTAGTATTGAGGTTAGAGGTTTATATCAAACTAATTTAACACAATTTACACCAAAGTTTGGTATGATTTTCTACTGTAATGAAATACCAGGTTTGTCTAAGGCTGATAAAGCAACAGGTAGGAGATTAAGAATTATACCATTCAATAATAAGTTTGTAGATGAACCTAAATTACCTTTTGAAAAAAAGAAAGATAAGTCTTTGAATATTAAATTCAAAAATGATGTAGGATATACACAAGCTTTTATGAAGATTCTGTTTGACAATTGGGTTGCAAAAGATTTAATGAGTAAATTAACAACACCAGACCCCGTGTTAGAAGCCAGTAAAACTTATATGGAAGAGTCAGATGTGGTTAAATTATTTATTGATGAAAATTATGAAATAGATGAAACACCTGAAGAGAAAATGAGAGTCAAGTTGTCTGCCACTGATTTGTTCAATCATTTCAAAAGACTGAATAAAGACGTGCAAATGGATAAAAAGGGTTTCTCTTATAGTTTAGATCAACTATTTGGAAAAGAAATAAAGAAAAGATATAATACTGGAATGAAATATTTCTTAAAGTTAAAAGAATTAGAAGATGGATATGAAAGTCCAGACCCTTGTAAAAAGTCAAGCAAGTAAAAATGTTAATATTTTGCTTGTTATAAAAGGTGTAGAAAGGTGTAAGAGTGTAGGGTCAGACCCCAACTTTTTAATATTTTTGTCCCCTATGCATACTTTGGGGTTTCACCCTACACCACTACACCTTTTTTCACCCCCTACCTATTTCTCTCTCTTTTTACTTACTCTCTAAAAATAAACAATAATAATAAATAATCCATTAAATAATAAATAATACAATAAATATAAATGATAATTTGTAAATCTTGTAAGAATCCTATAACTAATAAATACTACAAGTGTCTTTGGATAAATGATCATAAATCCAAATTAGTAATATGCAACGAATGTCATATTCAATACTACATAAACAAGCCCTATTTATTTAAGAAATTTCACCCAGAAGAATATGAACAAGAATATAAGAAAATAAAAGATATGATAAAATTATAAAATGGGTTTCAATTACCAAGAGTATCATAGAATTTATCGAAATAAACATAAAGATTATTATCAGGAATATGCGAGGAATTATAGTGCTAATAATCGCGAAAAAATGAATAACAATTCAAAAAATTATATCAAATTGAATAAAAAATCAAAAGAGAAAGGTAGTATTCTTTCAATAGAATATAAACCTAAAACGATTTATTTTGAATGACAAATCCTACTTTAAATTAAATTTTCTTTTATAATCTTGTATAGATTCTTGTAGGGTTCTTTTGTTCCACAGAACCCATTTTGCTAAGGCAGACGGTGTATCGTATATTTCAAAAGTTCCTCTTACGATGTGTCTGGCTAGCCACGCATTTTTAGTATCTTCATTTTTATGATCTATAAAGGTTGATCCTCCTTTATATCCAAAATGCACTGATTTTTTCTTCTTACCTTCATCATCATAAAAGGTAGCTGTCATTCTTTTGTTTGAAATGGTTGAATTTGTAAATTTTACAGATACCATTTATTATTAGCCTTTTTTAAATTTTATTACTTGTCCAGACTTAGCCTTTTCTTTTTTAGCATTTTCTATTTGTTTTTTTGTTAACTCGCTGAATTTAGTGGGAGTTTTAGATGGTAAAAAAATGTGCATTTATTAATTCAGTATAAAATAAAAATGATCTATAACATATACAAACCCAAAGAAATATAAACCATAATAATAATATCATATTAATATAAATGTATTTAATTATAACAAAACAAAATTGTATTCAATGCCAAAGATGTAAAATATTATTACAAGATACACATCATATTACAATTGATAAATCTTATGTAAGTAGCAATATTTTAGAATTAAGCGATGGAAATTTTCCTATTGTTTTTCAATTACTTGGAAGTTATGACGATCTAGAAAAGCAAATTTTGCACCACTAACTTTTTGTTGGTAAAGTTAGGAAAAAAATATGTTATATTAAAATAAAATGGTGAAAAAGTCTCGAATAATTGAAGAACCCATTGAAGTAGAACAAAACTCACCTTTTGATGAAGATGAAGAAAACCAGGAAGAAAATATCAATGAAGAAGTTGATCAAGTTGAAATTGAAGAAGAAATTACTGTCAAACCAAAGAAAAAACTAAGTGAAAAACAATTGGAAATGCTACAATTGGGAAGAGTAAGAGCTAAAGAAAAAAGAGAGAAGATGAAAGAAAATGATGAGTTCATTAGCAAAACGCAGTTAGCTAAAAAAGAAAAGGAATTGAAAGCAATAGAAAAACAAAAAAATCTTATGGAATATAAAGAGTATATAGAAAAGAAAGAACAAGAGTTAATACCAAAAGAAAAAGAAACATTACCATCTCCTCCTCCACCAATTGAAAAAAAAGAAAAAAGAATTAAAAAAAAAGTAATTAAATATGTAGAGGCAAGTAGTGATGATAGCACTGATGAAGAAGAGATTATAGTAAAATCTAAATCACATAAAAAGAAACTTGTTCAAAGAACAGCAGTAATGAATAATTTAGAGTCTTTGTTTAGAGAATATTAAAATATTTACAATTTATAAATGACATCACAAATAGAAGAAAAAAAGATAGAAGGATTAGATAATATAATCAATCATAAAAAAAAGAAATTGCCACAATGCCATCATAAAGGATTATGTCCTTTCTTTTTTACGTATGCATCAATAGGGATGAAGAACAGCGGAAAATCTTATTCAATAACTAAATTAATACAATTGTATGAGAAACACGGCGTATATGATGGTGAATCTGGTGAAAAAATGGATTTGAAAACAATATGGATTAGTCCTACATCTAATTTTGATACAAATAGTATTATCTATACGTTAAAATCTTTAAATCCCGATGATGTTTATGACGACAATGTAAATGAAGATTTATTACAACGTGTATTTGATGAAATTAAAACAGAAAAACAAATGGCTAATGATAAAAAAGAATACGTTCAAGCTTATAAGAAATTTCTATCCGTAAAAGATACGATGAAATTGACAGACGAAGAAGTTATATTATTATCACAGTATGATTTTGAAAAACCAAATATAGTTTTTGCAGGTGTTAAGAATTATATATATTTTCTAGTATTGGATGATCTTATATCGGACAGCAATGTTTTCAATATGAAGAGATCAAATTTTATTACAGGTTTAACAATCAAACATCGCCATTATCAAATCTGTTTATTTTACACAACTCAACACCTCAAATATTTACCAAAAATAATAAGATCTAATTTAGATTTGGTTCAAATATTCAAGTCTTCTTCAAATAAAACGATAGATGAATATTATGAAATGGTATCAAATAATTTATCAAAACAAGAATTTATAGAACTATACGAAACGGCAACGAAAGAGAAATTTGGTAGTCTTATAATCAATAATCATCAAAATGCAACATATAAATATTTATCTTCTTGGGATAAATATTTCATTATCAATGGAAAAGAATAAATGATCATCCGAACTTTTAAATCATCAATTGTATGATATATTTTAATAATATTATTATCAATTGTAAAAATTTATTTTCTTTTTTTTCGATAATTTCCAATTCTAGGAAAAAATCTGACATATCGATTCGATCTTTATCTTGATTGTAAGCTTCTATTGTAAATTGTCTCAAAGAATTATGATCAAAATTAATTTCGTTTTCTTCGTGGCATTGTCTATTATATTGTATAATATCACCTGGTAATACATTTATAGGTTGTGTATAAAAGATATTATTCAATTCAAAAAAAGATTTGTTGATATTATCATAGGAAGCCTTTTTTAAAGATATATCGCTATCTGTAGATAAATTAAATAAAATCAATGTATCTCCTTGAACATTTACACTAACTTTTCCAAATAGAAAATTATTTCCAAATGGTTCAGTTCCACATTTGATACGATATAAAGTGGTAAAATCAAAACCATATACAAGTCCGCTACCATTAAATGATAAATAATAATCCTCCACGCCTTCGTTTTGAAAATCAAATTTATTGTTGTATTGATTAAATGAAACACTCAAATTGATAGCTTTCATATCTTCATCTGTATTGAATGCATTGACAATATCAGAAACAGAAGGATTACCTTCTTTTAAACGAAAGGTTTTATATAAACTGAATGGAGGTTTTGTTTCATCATCAATTGATTCATTCAATGTATAATTTCCAACTTTTAATTCAACAGTGTCATCTCCTAAGGGATATAGTAGATCTAATTTATAAATAAAAATTCGATCATTTTTATCGGCACTAATATTTTTAAATTGATTAAACATTTGAAATTGTTTAACACTGATAAAATATTTTGAAGTATAGAATTTGGATTTTCGATATTTTCGAATATATTCATCATTCAGTTCAATTTTAATTTTAGATTTATCTGAAAACTTTTTTGTATCAATAAACAATTTTTGAATTGACATACTTTTTTTTATGCAATTTTTTTATCTTATAGTAATATTAAAAGATAATATGGAGGGTAATTCATACCCTGATGATTTTGCATACCGCCTGTCCAAATTCTCTGGATTCACTAAAAATATTGTAGAAGTATTTCCCGATGGTGATCGTGGGTCTTATGGATTAGGGACACGTGTTCGTTTTACATTTCCTGCTGGTTCTACAATTGATTTATCTGATATTTGCTTACATTTTACAGGTGAAGTAGATTATACACGAATTGATGATAAATCAAGTGAAGGAATTGGTGAAGTTCTGTTCTCTCGTGATATTGCAACTTGTATTTCTCAATTAACTTTATATTCAAATGGAAAAATCCTTCAACAATTAACTGATTATAATGAAATAGTGAATATGCTTAAAGATTGGAAGGAAACCTCAGAGCAAGATGATATTTTAAGTCATACAAATCCTGTCTATCAATCTGAAAATACTGTTTCTTTTTCAGCAACAAAACCATCACGCGATTATGTAATTAAAAATTGGTTAGGAATAATGAGTAAAGATGCCTCTTCTTCAATAGTTGATACTAATATTTTTGGTCAAATGATTTTAGAAGTGGTTTTTGCAGATGCGAATTCTTTAGCTTTAAATGTAGCCACTGATCAAGACGCGGATGATATATACGCTCAAGTAGGAACAGTATCTGCCACATTTTCAAATCTTAAATTATCGATGACTCGTTATAATATGCCGATGGAATACTACAACACATTAGAACGTGTATTATCCAATGGAAAACGTAGAATCCTTTTTGATCACTATGAATTAATTGAAGGAACACCAGCAAACACAGGTTATAATAGTGTGCGTTTTAATATTAATTCGCAATCCATAAATTATATGTTAGGTTCTTTAGTTCCAACCAATCGTAAGCAAACAGGAAAACCAAAATTATTAAATATAAAAACCAAGACTTCAGGTTATTATGATCGTGTAGGGACTGGTGTTTCAACGCAATTTGTTGTGGGTTCCACCAAATTACCTGTAAATCCTCAGAGCACTACAGATGCATATGTAAATACCCTTCGCTTATGGGGTTGTAAATCGGATGGTAAATATCACCACAATTATTCAATTGATACTCTGCAAACATTCACTGATAATTTCTATACTGCCCCTCTCAGTTTAGAATATTCAACTAATATGTGTCATAGGCAGACTAAAATGATGAGTGGATTATCTACGAACAATTTACCCTTAAGTATTACTTTTGAACTAACCGCAACTACTGCACCTGCAAATAAATCCCCTGTCGTTTTAGTATCAACTTCTAGAATCCTAGAATTTGACGCTAATCAAAATAGTGATGTTGTAATTTAAAAAATATTTACATTAATTAAATAATGAATAACAAAATCAATAAATCCGGATTTGTATATGAGGATTTTAACTTACCATTGGTTGATAATGATCTAAGATACACAAAAAATTACAATGATCAAGAAGCAAAAGATACATCTTTTAAGAAAAATGTATATGAAAACTATAAACCAGATAAAAATATAGTTGAAAAAGATTTTGATTTAATTCGAATGAATAAAAAGGAAATAGATTTTAAAGGAAAACCAACTATTGAATCTATTAAGCCATTATGGTCTGAATTACATCGTAAATCAGATTTCCCTAACTTGAAAAAGGATTTACAAAATCATAAATTAAATTGATTTTGTTAAAAAAAAAATTATTTTTGTGAATCAATAAAATATATTGATTATATTCTTTTGTATTGTGGTAAATATGACTTTGAAATAGTATTTTGAGATTCTGATCCTTTAATGGATTGCAGTTCAATCTCTTCATTATATAACACCATTGATAAATTAATATTTGGTAATTTGGATGCGATGTTATCATCAATTGAAATTGTTCTAATATTGGATATTAAAGGAACGGATGCCTTTGCATTTGCAACCAATGATGTTTGAGTAATAATTGAACCACTGATCAGTAATAAACTATTTTTGTGAAGATCTTCTTTACGAACCTTAAAACTAAGTAGATCAGTTGTTGTTGTGGAAATCCCTGAATCATCCAAACCTGATACAAAAAAATTCAAGACTGGATCAGGTATATTTTCGATGTTATCATC
>Ga0181399_1000806_pt1 | contig 11350 bp, 15 predicted proteins | sample 22SPOviralmetaG_FD_130128 | JGI IMG/M metagenome (GOLD analysis project Ga0181399, IMG submission 130128) | Marine viral communities from the oligotrophic San Pedro Time Series (SPOT) site, San Pedro Channel, CA, USA - 22 SPOT_SRF_2011-05-21 | ecosystem: Environmental > Aquatic > Marine > Strait...
TGGTAATCTTGATTTAACTGTTGAATCCATGAATAAAATGAAAGAAACAGAGCTTAATGAAGAGCAAATGTTTAATTTAGCTAAGTCATTTCTTGATATGAGAGTTGAAGGTACTAGTAATAAGTATACTGAAGATGCTATTGATGCTGTTTTAGAAGTTCAACGTAAAGAAGATGAAGGTAATATGCTTTGGGAAGTATTTAACCGAGTTCAAGAAAATATCATTGAAGGTAATTTTGAGTATACTACTTTAGGTGGAAAAAATCGTCAAGCTAGAGTTATTAAAAACTTTAAGCAAGATCAGGACTTGAATAAGAAAATGTTTAGTAAAGCATTAGAATTTGCAGGATAGATATTTTAAAGGGAAGCCGGGCGGTGTTTGGCTTCCCTAAATATCATTCGTATATTTACCCCATATTTATAAAATGAAGGTTATGTTACAATATATTAAAAATTTAGTTATCGTTATTTCAGTTCTAATTTTCACTTCATGTGAGAAAGAGGAAGTTGATTATTATGCTCACCCATGTGCTGATAGATCTTGTGATTCAGTATTTTTCATTGACCCAGTTGTTCAACCACATTCTTATTTAGATGATAATGGTTATTGGCATATTGAATATAGAGGAGTTAAGTATTTTACTATTAAAGGTAAATTAGATACTTTAGATGATGATTATGTGATTAATGATATTCCATTAGTAGAAGCTGCTTTTGATTCAAATTACTGGGTTGCTTTTAATGATATGAAGTTTACCATACCAGTATATTCTCCATTTGGTTTATATAACCAACAAGGTAACCCAATTCCAGTTGGTAATAAAACTTATGATATTAGTGATATAGCTAGTCAAATGGAGCCATTAAATGTAGCAGGTTATCAAATTACTAAAAATACTTGTTTTGATTGCCCTTATTCTGATCGTTTATTCGCTACATATAGTCAATATACTTATAAACCCCAACAACAAATTTACTTAGATAATCGTATGGTTGGTGATACTTTAGAAGTGTATGTTAAAGCAACGTTTAATACTGATGGATTAGAGTATTTAGATAATATAAGTGTTAAAGAACATACTCTTAAAATTATTGTTAACGATAAATTGTAAAAAATGAAAAAAGGAGATATTAAAGAAGAATTAATGAATGATTTATTTAGGGTTACTACTCTAATGGAAGAACTTTGGGGATACCATCCAAATAACCCCAATGGTGTTGATGTGGTTAGCACGTTTAACATATATGAAAAAATTAAAGGTAAGATTGAGGAAAAACTTAATAAGTTAGAAGATTAAGAATGGCTGGGTGGTGGAACTGGTAGACACGCGACACTTAAAATGTCGTTTCCAGATGGAAGTGCGGGTTCGATTCCCGCCCCAGCTACAATATTTATGTTTATGATTGATGGTAATAGACTTTTTGGGTTATTTGGTGATGATGATAAAACACCTGAAGAAATCTCAGCTGATAGTAAAGGTTTTAGTAATGAGATAAAAGAATCACCTACCTGGAAAGTAAATATGTTTAAGAAAATAGTTGCTAACCACCTCAACTTTCAAGAAAAAATTTCTAAATTCTTTAAAAATAAAAATAGAGAATGGAGTGATGAAGAAGGTAAAGAACACGCTGATTTAGTTGTTTATAATAGGGCTTGGCATTATATTAAAGATGTAGACATAGATAATAAACACTATGTATTTGAATTACTAAGCCAGGATCCATATGAGTTTAGTTTGTGTCTACAACTAGCATTAAAATACTTTGAAAAGCAAGAAATGTATGAAAAGTGCGCGCACCTTCACTCCATTATTAAATTTATTGAAGAAATATTTCAAGATAGTTTGGATTAGTAAAGAATCTTTCGTAACTTCTTCCTATAAAAGATAGGAAATAAGGAAGATATAGAAATGGTTGAGGAAAAAGAAGGGAAGAATCAAAGGAATAAAACAAAAGTTTAAAAGTTATATAAATAAGTCATGAGAAATAGAAATCTAGTAACACGCAAATTAGAGCAACTTGAAACAACTCTAATTACATTACAACAAATCGTTAATCGACAATCACCCATTGAAACCTATAGAGCTAATATTACTAAAGCTCAAGGGTTAGTTGATGAATTAAAAGACATGGTTGAATCCGAGCCTATGTCTCCTAACGAATTAAATAAATACTAATGAAGTTAACAGCGGAGGAAATAAAAGGAGGATGGGATGTATTTATCCAAAATATTGAAACACATATTTCATCCCCTAGAAAAGAGAAGTTATTAGAGTTTTATAAAAAGTATGAGGAGCGTCTTATCTTAATGCCTGCTGCTCATAAAAAGGAATATCATAATTCATTCCCGGGTGGGTATATAGACCATGTTAATCGTGTGGTTGATGGCGCTTTAAAAATATCTAAAGTGTGGGAATCATTTGGTTGTGATATGTCTACATTCACTCAGGAAGAATTGGTATTCTCCGCTATTAATCATGACTTAGGTAAGATGGGGGATGAAGACAATGAATCATATATCCCCCAGACTGACAAATGGAGAAAGGAAAAATTAGGGGAAGATTATATGTTTAATAAGAAAGTGCCATTCGCCTCAGTGCCTGATAGAAGTTTATTCCTATTACAATCTCATGGTGTATCTTATAGTTTCAATGAAATGATAGCTATCCAGACTCATGATGGTTTATATGATGAAGCAAATAAAAAGTATTTATTCGCCTTTATGCCAGAACAAAAACCACGAACTTCCCTCCCATTCATATTACATCAGGCTGATTTGATGGCTGCTCGTATAGAATTTGAAAAGGAATGGTTACCTAAACTAAAAGGAGAAAGTAATGTGGAGGAGCCAAAAAATAATTATACATTGAAGTCAAAGACAAGTGTTAAATCCAAAGCGTTAAATACTATTAAAAGCCCAGGATTAAAAAATATGCTTGATAATTTATAATGGAAATAATACATTTATATAACATTGCATTAGGTATTTTAGGATTATTAGTTGTTATCTTAGGATATACAACTTTTAATTTATTAAGAAAGAATGAGAAAGCAGAGGATATCATTGTTTCCCAGAATACCTTTATTAAAGAATTTTCACTACAAATAGAAACATCTCAAAAACGTTTAAACGAAATAGACGAAAAAGGAATATTTAAGGGTGATGATGAAATAGGTTGGTTTTTTGACGAAGTAAAACAAATACAAAACAATTTATCCAGGTTTAAAATCAACTCATAAACATGCCTAGAAAAAGAAGAAAAAAGAGTAAAAATTATTTTACTCAAGATACGGAGAATGCTATTGTTAGATATAATGGTTTAGATTCTATCGAAGATGAAAAATTACGTAGTTTTATCTATGATAAAGAAATACACTACCCATTTTTTAAACTCACACAAAACATTATCCATACCTTTAAATTCTACCATACCGAGGTAGAAAATATTGAGCATCTACAACATGAAATAATTGTATTCCTACTATCCAAAATACATTTATTTGACCCCACTAGAGGAGCTAAAGCGTATTCCTACTTTGGCACTATTGTAAAACGATGGTTAATCCTATACAATACTAAAAACTATCAGAAGAAAATTAAAACCATCCCTGCTGATGAGTTATCTAAAGAGGGTTCTAGTCACGTTTATAGTATGGGGGAAGATAACGTTAAAAGCGATCTAGATAAATATATGGATATCTATGTGGATCATGTTTCTACTAATTTATTCGAGTTGTTTCCCAAGGGTAATGACGCGGCTATTGCCGATGCTATACTTGAATTATTTCGTAAACGTGAAAGTTTAGATATATTTAATAAAAAAGCATTATATATCTACATTCGTGAAATGGTAGATGTAAAAACCCCAAAAATTACTAAAATAGCGGATAAACTTCACGTTATATTCAAATCTCAATATATCCATTATTTAGACACAGGTTACGCAAGATTCTAAATCTTTATATTTATAATAAAATAATATTATGAGTGGTCTAGATTCAAATGTATTTGGTAAGAAAAAATTCTCTGATATTTTAAAAGAGATTTACGATAACCAAAAAGAAAAACAAAAACAAATATCAGGATTAATTTCAGAATTAAAACCTTTAATTTCTGATATTGGTGATGCTACATTGATTGTTCCCCTTATTAAGGAATATATGGAAATAGGGGTTAAAAATGATGAACAATTAATTAAAATGGCTACTATAGTTCAAAGAGCATTAAACAATTCAGCTTCTTCAGAAAGTGTAATGTTAACGGATGAAGAAAAAGAACAATTAATGGAAGAAATTGAAAAAATAAATTCATCTCAAGAAGATAAAGAGTAATGCCAACTGAATTTGGGTATAGTGGGTTAATAAAAAGCCAAAACGGAATAAATAGTGAAGGAGTATTAAATGCTTTACTCCAAAACACTAAACAGATGTTTGTTGGTAGGGTATTGGATATCAATTTGGATGAAAAATCTGATATACATGATATTACAAATAGATTTAATGGTATAGGAGCTATTAAATATGAATATGTTGATAATCAAGCAACTAGATCCAACCAATCCCCCAAATATGCTTATCCTTTACTATCTTCCCAAAAACAATTCCCATTAGTAAATGAGTTAGTAATAATATTTCTACTCCCAGATAATAAGTTAGATGAAAATAATTCACAATTTAAAGCATATTATCTAAATACAGTTTCTTTATGGAATCACCCACACCATAATGCTTATCCCTCCCCTTTTGAGGATAGTAATATCCCTCCTTCTCAAACTAATGATTACCAACAAATAGAAGGTGGGTTAGTAAGAAGAGTAACTGATAATTCCACTGAAATTGATTTGAATGGAGAAAGTGGGGGAACTTTTGTAGAAAAAACTAATATCAAACCCCTTTTACCATTTGCAGGTGATGTCATTGTAGAAGGTAGATTTGGAAATTCTATTAGATTAGGTAATACTTCAAAAACTACATCTGAATACAAAAATAATTGGAGTAATTTTGGGAATAATGGTAATCCTATTACTATTATACGAAATGGCCAACCAGATGATAGTGATGAACAGGGTTGGTTACCAACAACTGAAGATATAAATAAAGATAAATCTTCTATCTATTTAACTTCAAACCAAAAAATCCCAATAGTTACATCATCAGAAAACTATTCAGCTTTTACACTACCACCACAACTTCCTAGATTGTATACATCAAATCAAATACTTTTAAGTAGTGGAAGGTTGGTATTTAACGCTGCTACTGATAGTATATTAATGAGTAGTCAGAAAAATATATCTTTATCTTCACAAAGTGATATAGGTTTAACTTCTAATAAAAATATAACATTAGTTGGAAATCTTGTTAAGTTAGGAAATACTGATGCTAAAGAAGCATTAGTAAAAGGAAATGCTTTTATGGATCGTTTCGAAGTGCTACTTTCAAATCTTATCGCTCTATGTGATGTATTGGAACAAGCAACCCAAACAAAAATAGATGTATCTGGTAATATAGAAACAGGTCCACACCCTACAATCTCAGTAATATCTCCTGTTGTTAAATCCAATTTAGAGGATATTAAAAATGAACTTCCGTCTTTATTATCACAAGTAAGTAAAACAATATAATGTCTATTATAAACCCAAATATCGACCAAAGTATTCCACCTGTATTTAAAAAGTTTACAGTAAGTGGAAGGGTTCAAGATAAAGGCAAAAGTTTAGAAAAAGTAAAAGTATCTGTTGGGTTAGGAGAATCTGCTTTAGGTTTAAGATCAACTCGTACTGATAATCAAGGTAAATTTAAATTTGATATTAAATTACAAATTGATGAAGAAACAGGTCAATCCTATTATATAGATTATAATCTAAGATATCAAAAGAAAGGATATGCAATGGAAACTCAACCCATTGTAGCAGGTGATGGATCTATTTTAACCACATTAAATAATATAACCTTAATATCTAAAGAAAGTAAACTAAAAGAAGAAAAATCTATACTTTCTAATAGTATTGAAGAAGAAACCCAACAAATAAAAAAATTAGTTAAAAAAGATAGAGGTCAAGCTTTAAAAAATGTAGTATTATCCCAATACAAAAAAGTTAAAGATACAATTATCCCTATTGTATTAACTTTATTAGCAACATATGGTATTTCTAGACTAAGAGATTTTTTAAATGGGGCAAAAGATGAGATTAAATGTCCCTCCCAAAGTAAGATTAATGAAACAGTTAAAAAGAAAAACCAATTAGTAAGACAATTAAATAATATCTATAAAACAATAGACTCAGCTACCAAATCAGTAAACACCACAGTCAGAACTGTTTCTATTTTTAGAGCATTAGCAAACGTATTAATTAACATTCCTATCCCAACAACCATTGGTGGACCTGGTCCAATTGGTGTTATATTTTCTGTACCTGCTTCTTTCTTAAATAAAATTCAAGAAGCCATTAAAAAAATAGATAGATTATTAGCTAAATTTATAGGATTTACTTTACCCGTTTTAGCTGCTTTAGCTATGTTACAATCTATATTAGCTTTAGCCATTAAACTTTTAAATTCATTAGATGGAGTAATAGCCTTTTGTGCTGGTGATATTGAAGGAGGAGAACAACTATCTGCTGACTTATTAGAAGCAACTAAAGAAGCAGAAAATGATGGTGAAGGTTCCTTAAGAGAGGTAAATGGTTTTCTTTTAGATGTAATAACAGACCCAAATGGTAAAGTAGGTACCATACAAAGAAGACAAGCCATAGCTAAAAATAAAGATGGAGTAACATTATTAAAAGGAGATTCTTCATTTAGTTCATCAGATCAAATCTTATTAAACGAATTAGCATTTTATATCCAAGTAAACGATTTAAAAGCTTAATAAACCAATATTTATAACAAATCATATATTATATGAAAGTAAGTCAATTAAAAACAATAGTAAAAGAAGCAGTTAGAGAGGCAATCCAAGAAGAACTAAAAGATATTCTTTTGGAGGCTGTAAAGTCACCTAAACAAACTATCTATGAAAATAGAATTGATACTCCTACAACAAATGTAGCACCTCCATCCCCTACTAACCCAGTAGCAACAAAAACTAGAGAAGAGATTAGAGAAAATTATATGAATGTTTTAGGAGGAATGATGCCAGGTAAAGATGGTACACTTTCAGCTAATACTAATAGTATGCCTTTACAAATGAATGGACCTACAGATACAACAAGTCCAAATGGTGCTTTACCTCAAGGAAATGTATCAATGGATCAAATAATGGGATTAATGAATAGTAGATAATTATGGCTTTTGGTTCTAAACAAATTTTCCCAAATGACTTAAAACCAAGGGTAGCTATTGGTGTGGATATACCTTTTAATGCTCCTGGTGTGTTTAGATCTAATTATCAAACAAAAGATGCTATTAAAGCTAATCTACTAAATGTATTTTTAACAAATAAAGGGGAAAGAATAGGTAATCCTGGGTTTGGAATAGGTTTAAGAGAATTTATTTTTGAACAAATATCATCCCAAAATTTAGAGGGATTAGAAGAAAGCATACAATCCCAAATAACAAACTATATTCCAGACATTAATATAGTTTCTTTGGATATTACAGGAAATGAGGATCAAAATGAAGTTAACTTATCTTTATCTTATGCTTTACCAAGTACTAATATAGAGGATAAAATTGAATTAACCTTTTCATAATGGCTAAAGTTAAAAGAAATATAAATTATTTAGGTAAGGACTTTGGTGATTTTAGAGACCAATTAGTAAATTTCTCTAAAACATACTTCCCTACTACTTACACAGACTTTTCCTCTGCATCACCTGGTATGATGTTTATGGAACAAGCCTCTTATGTAGGGGATGTTTTATCCTTTTATTTAGATAATCAAATTCAAGAGACATTCCTACAATATGCTCGTCAAACAGATAACTTATTTAATTTAGCTTATATGTTTGGATATAAACCTAAAACAACAGGTTTATCAACTGTAGATGTAGACTTTTTTCAATTATTACCTGCTAAGGTAAATGGTGGATCAACAGTTCCTGATTATGATTATGCTGTTCAAATTTTAGAAAATACTCAGTTATCTTCTATAGCAAGAACCCCTTATAACTTTATAGTTGAGGATTTAGTAGACTTTAAAGTCTCATCCTCACTTGACCCAACCGAAATTACAGTAGCTCAAGTATCAGCTAACCTACCTACCTATTACCTTTTAAAAAAGAAAAGAAAAGCTATATCAGGAGAAATAAAATCAATAACTTTTAGTTTTGGTGAATATGAAGAATTCCCAACTGTAGAATTATCAGGTAAAAATGTAGCTTATATTTTAGATGCTACTGATTCAGATGGAAATAAATGGTATGAAGTAGATTATTTAGGAGAAGAATCTGTTTATGATAATATTAAAAATACTAATGTAAACGATCCTAATAATGTTTCTGATAATAGTGATACACCTTATATTTTACAATTAAAAAAAGTACAACGTAGGTTTGCTACAAGATTTTTAGATGATACAACATTACAAATTCAATTTGGAAATGGTAATTCTAATGATACGGATGAAACCATAGTTCCCAATACTAATAATGTTGGTTTAGGTTTACCATTTGAGGTAAGCAAGCTAAAAACAGCATATTCTCCAACCAACTTTATTTTTACAAATACTTATGGTATAGCTCCTACAAATACTACATTAACTATAAGATATATTGTAGGTGGGGGAGTTGATTCTAATATTGATGCTAATAGTTTAACCCAAATTACCCCTTTATCTAACATTCAATTTCAAAATAATAGTCTAGATGCTACAACAGCTCAATATATTTTTGATTCAGTAGAAATCCAAAACCCTGAAGCTGCAACTGGAGGTCAAGATGGGGATTCAATAGAAGAATTAAGACAAAACACAATCTCAAACATAGCTACCCAATTAAGAGCAGTTACACCTGATGATTATTTAGTTCGTACTTTATCTTTACCTTCAAAATTTGGAGCTATAGCTAAAGCACACGTTCAAAAACCGATTAGTGAAGATACTTCTAATACAACATTAGATATTTATACTTTATCTTATGATTTAAATAAACATCTTAGAAAACCATCTAATGCTTTAAAAGAAAACTTAAAAACCTATCTTAATGAATATAAAATGATAGGTGATTCTTTAACTATTAAAGATGGGTTTATTATTAACATTGGAGTTGATTTTGAAATTATCACTCTACCTAACTTTAATAATAATGAAGTATTAAGAAAATGTTTAGTAGCTTTAATTAACTATTTTAATATAGATAATTGGCAGATCAATGAACCCATTATTTTAAGAAACATAAATGTATTGTTAGATGAAATAGATGGAGTCCAAACGGTTAAAAAATTAACTATAAATAATAAAACAGGAACAACATTAGGGTATTCACAATACGCATATGATATAGATGGAGCTACACAAAATAATGTAGTTTATCCTTCAATAGATCCTATGATTTTTGAAGTGAAATATCCAAACCAAGATATAACAGGAAGAGTAGTAAAATTCTAATTGAAAAACAATGGCAGTATATAAAATTTTTCCTATTAAAGACGCCACATTATACTCAGATTATCCTTTGATGAATACTGGGTTGGATGAGATGACTGAAATTAGAAGTATTGAATCCCCTGTTTCAAATAATAATTCTATTTCGAGATATGTTTCTGAATATTCTCAATATGAAATTGATTACATATTTGAAGAATTAATTAAAACGAATGATTATCAAATTAATCTAAGAAATTTTGTAGCCACAGCGGAAAATATAAATCAAGATATGACTCTTGAAATATGGCCGTTAGCGTCTTCATGGACTAATGGTACAGGATATTTCCAAAACTCCCCACCAACTCAAGATGGAGTAAGTTGGGATTATAGAAATAATGATTCAAAATGGCCTACTTCATCATTTAGTAGGTTTGTAACCGCTTCATTTACTTCTGATCAACCTGGGGGTGGAATTTGGTATACAGGTTCTATTGATCCTGGTGTATCATTACCTACTACCCAATCATTTAATGTAAGAACTCAAAAAGATATTAATGCTGATGTAAGTTTTATTGTAAATCAATGGTACTTATCAGGAAATAATATTAATCGATACGCTTATGAAAATACCGTAAGTAGTTCTTATTTCCAACAATCTGATATTTTTAATTATGGTTTTATAGTTAAATGGGAAGATTCTATAGAAAATGATGTTTCTAGAGGATCACAACCCGATGTTAAATTCTATTCAGTAGATACCTATACCATTTATCCCCCACAATTAGAATTTAGATGGGATGATACTATTTATAGTTCTTCTTTAAGTGAAATACAAACAGAAGATGTATTTATGTCATTAGATGAAAATCCTGGAGTATTTTATGAAGACTCTATTAATAGATTTAGATTAAATGTAAGACCTAAATACCCAGAAAGAACCTACCAAACAGGTAGTATATATACTCAAAATTATCTTCTTCCAACAGCGTCATACTATGCTGTAAAAGATTTAGATACTAATGAGTATGTAATTGATTTCGATACTCAATACACTAAAATTTCAGCTGATGATGTTTCTAACTATTTTACTCTTTATATGAATGGTTTAGAACCAGAAAGAAATTATGAAATTGTAATTAAAACCGAAATTAATAATACTGTTTTAGTTTATAAAGATGAATTATACTTTAAAGTAGTAAATGGATAGTTATGGCGGAAAGAAAAGTAGATCTTAAAAAGAATGTATTTTCTAAAAGTCAATACATAAAAACCATCGATACCCAGTTTAGTGAATTGGGTGTTACTACTTTACAAGAAGATCTAGCATCACAAGTAGATGTTAATCAATTTTTTCAACTATATAACGATTTATTTTATGAAATCCCAGCTAACGGGGCTACTAATTCACATGAATATTTAGTTAAAACTAGTGGTGAATATATTAATTTTGATTTAATACAAGAAGAAATAGAAGCACTAAGGGAAGAAATATCAGGTTTAAGAGAAGAAAATTTGGAATTGCAAGTTGAAGTTACTAAATTCCAAACCGGTGAAGACATTGATGTAGGGTCTCTCATAAAACAAGCAGAAGAACAAATTCAAACTAACGAATAGGTATGGAAGATAAAATTATCACACTCCCAGTGAATCCTGAAACGTTTGAATATCAGGAGTATGAATCTCAAGATATAGATCTAATTACACTTATTGAATTAGATACTGCTTTTTCTTCTTCTAGCGATTATATTGAGTATCATGTTTATGATATTAATAAAAATTTAATTTATCCTTTATCCTCAAACACACCATACCTTTCATATAATGTAA
>Ga0181399_1000812_pt1 | contig 11322 bp, 10 predicted proteins | sample 22SPOviralmetaG_FD_130128 | JGI IMG/M metagenome (GOLD analysis project Ga0181399, IMG submission 130128) | Marine viral communities from the oligotrophic San Pedro Time Series (SPOT) site, San Pedro Channel, CA, USA - 22 SPOT_SRF_2011-05-21 | ecosystem: Environmental > Aquatic > Marine > Strait...
AGGAAAAGTTAATGATGAAAATACAAGTAGGGAAGGAAACGGCGTCTCATATGGACAAATTTCCGTAGATATGCCAGAAGGTATGCCAGAAGGTATGCCAGAAGGTTTAAAAGAATTACAAGAATTAATTAGTGATAAGAATAATTTGATAGAACAATTAATCGCACAAACAAATGAATTAGAAAAAAATAAAGAAAACTCATTGAAAAAAACTAAAACACAATTAGAACAGTTTTTTGCAGTAAATTGGAACACTGACAATATTCATAAATCCAAGGGTGAATTTCTTGATGTATTTGTTGATAAAGATAACAAATTGAGTTTATCTTCCTATTTTACGTTCTTAAATTATATAAAAATAGGGAGCCTCGATATACCCAAAAAAGAATACTTTATGGGTGTAATCAATGATATTAAAGAATTAGTTATGGATGATGACCTGATACAAAACGATTTTAGTAATGATGATTATATAAAAACATATAACGATAGATTTAATAAATTAGAAAGACTAAAAAACACCTCCGATAGAGATCTTAACAAACCCCGAGGAAACCTATTAAACAAATTAAAACAAATAATCACTAAAAACTACACAGAGCCAGTTAAAGATCAAAAACAACGAATTACCGATATTGAAACAAATATAGAAAGCACAACACAAACTATTTCTGGAAAAATAGAAAAACTAAAATCATTAATACAAAATAAAATAACTGATTTAAATACACGAATAAGCAATATTGAAGTACAAAACACAGAAGATAAAGAAAAAGAGAAAAAAAACACAGTAATTCCTATGTATTATTTATTTTTAATGTTGGTTGTTATTATATTTATAGCATTTAATGGGAAATTTATTAATACATACTTAGATAATATCGCTGATTATATAAAACATAATGGTAAAAATCAATACTTGTATGAAAATTGTAATTATGAATATTATTTAGCAAATAATGAACTATTAGAAGATATAAGCGGCAATTCAAAAAATAAAATACAAGAATTATTTAAAGATTTGTTTATCAAAGAAAGCGATGGGGAAAAAAGCATAGAAGAAGAAATTAAATTAACATTATTATTTACTATTAAACAAGTATATAAATATGATGGAAGCACAGTCGCTGAACCAACATATTTTCTTCCATATGTAACTATAAATAATCATATGGTAAATCCCAATATTATTAGTTTATTAATAGATTATTATGTAAAATTAGCGGAACATGGAACAAACAACGAAGTAAGTGATATTATTAAATTTAATAATTATTTATTCCAATATAAATACCATTTACAGAATTTTGGATTTGATGATTTGGGTTTAGGAACAATTAAGTTGGGACTTAACAAACAAAAATTAAAAGAATCTATTGTTTTGGTAATTAGTAAATATTTTGAAGAATTAAAGGAAGAATTAAAGGAAGAATTAAATAAAGAAAATGATAATAAAAATTTAGACGACAATTTCAAAAAAATATTACCAGAAAAAATTAATGAGTATATTGCATGGTTAGATGCCACACCGGATCTCCATACATTTCAATATCATATTAAACAAAAATTTGAAGAAATTACTAACTATATAAAAAATTATAATGCTCCAACATTGATTGGAACTACCGAAGTATTAGAAGTTTTACAAAATAGTCATTCTATATCTTGTGTTAAATCTTTAAATGAAAACAATACAGAACCCCCACCTTTAGATGCACTTCACGGTTCAATTAAAAAAAGTGTTGAACCCGAATATGATATGTATCAGAACAGTTTCAAGAAATTTCCAGTAGATGCTTATTTAAAAGAATCAAATGTAACACTAATGGAAGAAGAAGTGTAGTTAAAAAATATTTGCAAATAAAATCATTCCCCCATAAGTAAATATTTTTATATTTTTTTTAATATAATATAATATATAAATGAAAACCAATTTTTATAAATATTTAAAATATAAACATAAATATTTAAATCTAAAAAGTGATGAACCTCATATCCACAATATTGGTGGCGTTGATGACAAGGTTGATGATGTTGATGATAAATCAGGTGTCACACCACCATCTAATGACCCTAAAGAAATGGTGGAAGGTATGTTAAATGGTATAGAAAAAAAATTAGAAGAGTTAAATGAAGTAGTTAGTAAAGTGCCATCAGGCATATTAGAAGAGGATGCAGCAGCACAAGTAAAGGCAGCAGAGGAGGCAGCAAAGGAGCAGGTAAAGGCAGCGGAGGCAGCAAGGAAAGCAGCAGAGGAGGCAGCAAGGAAGGCAGAAGAACAAGTAAAGGCAGCAGAGAAGGCAAAAGGTGAGGCAGAAGAACAGGTAAAGGCAGCAGAGGAGAAGGCAGCAAAGGAGGAGGCAGCAAGGAAAGCAGCAGAGGCAGCGAGGAAGAAGGCAGAAGAACAGGTAAAGGCAGCAGAGGAGAAGGCAGCAAGGAAAGCAGCAGATGTAACAGGAACAGACCCAGCACCAGCACCAGCACCAGCAGAAGAAGCACCAGCAGCAGAGAAGGATGTAGTAAGGAAAGCAGCAGTAGTACAAAAAAGAAAATCGTGTTATGATATTATGCAGAAGAATAAAAAACAAAAAATAGCAGAACAAGAGACAGCAGCAGCAGAATTAGATGCAGCAGCAGAGGCAGAGGCAGCACTAGGAGAAAATGGAGAAAAAGGAGCACCAACAGCAGCAGAAGCACCAGGACCAGGATCAACAAACCAGACACAAAACACACCAATTGAGTACACCTGGCATAACACAGGGAAACTTGGGCTGATACTGCGTCAACTGGGTGCTGACAATACGTCACCATCTGGGGTGAAAGTGAGCAAAGTGACCAACCCGAGTGTTCCTTCCAAACTGACGGGAATGGTGGTGCAGACAGTTGCAGGCGAGGATGTGTCACAGTGGTCCTACGACGATGTGTTGAATAAGGTGAAGGGGGCTGGCAGACTCCTGACAATGACTTTCTCCTCAGGAGCACCAGGATCAACAGGAGCACTAGTAGTACCAACAACACAAGCACCAGCAAAACAATCACCAGCAGCAGAACCAGGAGCAAATGGAGAAAACCCACTAATACGTAAGGCATTAGGTGTATTATCAGATACAGCAAACCAACAAAATAACAATTGGAATGATAATAATATCGATAGTGAAACAGACTTAATAAAGGAAATTGGCTTCATGAATGATGAATATTCTATTATTGAAACTATTATAGATAATAAGGAAATTATTAAAGAAATAATAAAAGATTTATCTGAAAAACAAAAAATAAAAATTATTAAAAATTCTAAAAATGATATAGAAACAGATAAAAACATAATGAAAATAATTGAAACAGAAATAAATAAGTTAGAACAATTAAAAAATTTTGATATGAATACATTATTTACTTTTATACATGACAAGTTGGTTAAACAAATAGAAGTAGAAGTAGAAGTAGATTTAAATAAAGGCAAAGGCAAAAGCAAAGGCAAAGGCAAAGACAAAAGCAAAGGCAAAGGCAAAGGCAAAGACAAAAGCAAAGGCAAAGGCAAAGGCATAAGCAAAGGCAAAGACAAAGGCAAAGGGCAAAGGGCAAAGGACAAAGGGCAAAGGCAAATAAGCAGACAAATACAATAAAATGTAAAATCAAAAAAACTTTAAATTTAAACAAAAAATAATATTATAATAATACCTTTTCAGTCTATATAAAGAATATTTAATATATATAATTATAACAAACATACCGACCACCATGAGTGATACAACAAATGATATGTCATCTTTAGTAACAGATAATACACAGGAGTATAATGCACAAGTAAAGTGGTATAATCCTCGTGAAAATTATGGTTTTGCCAAAATTGAGGGGACGGATTGTGATGTATTTATTCATAAAAAATCAATCGTGGGTAATTGTGTAGAAGAGGAAAGATTTTGGAATAAATGTTTATTTGAGGGAGAACATATCTCATTAACATTAAAAAAAGATAATAATGATGGAAGAGTCACTGGTGAAAATATTAAAAGTTCTCAAATGGATGGCGATGGTAATAGGAAACCATTACTATTTGCCAGTCCAAATATGAAATCATATGTAAATAGGTTCAGGGAAAGGTGGAATAAAAATCAAGAATGGAAAACAGTTTAAATATCCTTCTTGGAAATATATAGCAAAAAACATAATAAAAAACATAATAAAAAATATAACAAAAATAGTAATATATATTTTTTTTTTAAATTGTAATAAATATATGAGTGAGATATATGATTATATAATAGTGGGTGGTGGTCCATCTGGATTAGTGTTAAGTAATTATTTATCAAAAAAAAATGATAAAATATTGTTGGTAGAGATGTCAAGTGAGTTGGGTGGTTGTCATCGTGTTTTACATAATAATAGTGAATTACATATGGAACACTCAGTGAGAATATATCCAAGTTCATTTAATAACTTTTATAATTTTTTAGATAAAGAATTAAATATAAAAAAAAATGCATCATTTGTATCTTCAACATTTCAATTGTATGACATAGAAGCAATAAAATTTATGATGAGAATGAATATATTAGATATTATAAAGTTGTTGGTCACATATATTATATCACATATTTTTAAAGTTAAATACCCAATAAATTACACAATGGAAAATTTCATAAAAGATTATAATATAAAACCAAATTCTGTAAAAGTTTTAAATAATATATGTAATTTAATTGATGGTGGGGATGTTGATAAGACCTTGTTAGGAACTTTCTTAGATGCAATTGATAAATTGGCAATTTACAAGATATTACAACCGAATATGCCAATGGATAAATTAATATTTGATAAATTAAAAAGTAAATTGTTGGATAAAAATGTAAATATTATGTTAAATTCCGTTGTAGATAAAATAGAAAAAGAAGATAATAATTATAAAATATTTATCAATGGTAATGACTATATATGTCAAAAATTAATATTGGCAATTCCACCTTATTCATTAAATAATATTACAAATGCTGTGGAACTACTGGGATATAATAAAAACGAATATAATAATTGGTGTAATTATAGTTTATATAAAAATTACATATCATTTACATTTGAATTTAACCAAAAAATATATAGCACATATAATACTTGGGGAGGAATATCAGAACATCCATGGGGAGAAATATTTATAGATATGTCTCACTATTTTAAATTAAAAAATAATAGTCTAATAATATTAACCATAAGCAACTTGGATGTTATAGATCCAATAACTAATAAAACAGCAAATGAATTAACAAAAATAGAATTAATAAATAGGGCAAAAGATATACTAATGGAAAGATTAAAAACACATATAAAACCTATAAATTACGATCTATATCCTTATGTAAAAAAAATAAATGGGAAATGGATACAACAAGATAAACCCTTTATATTATCAAAAATGGGCATATTACTTCCACCAAAAATCACCAAAAATATATATACTGTAGGACATCATAATGGAAATAGTAATCACAAATATAACACAATTGAATCTGCTGTGGTAAATTCAATTATTTATTTAAACAAATATGAAAATTTTAATATTAACATACTAAACTATACCCCTTTTTCTGACATACTACTTTTATTTATATTTACCATATTATTGTTTGTTATATACAAAAAAAAATAATAACTAATTACTACTTAATAAATTCATTATTTTACATTTAAGTTTATTGGAATGTGTTGATATATTATATTTTTTTATATATTGTATAAATTCTACATAATAAATTAGAAATGTTTTAATATCTTTATATCTCAAAAGTTGCACCATTAAAATTAATAGATAATTAAATTTATTAATATTATTTTCATTTAATAATTCTTTGATACACATTAAATATTCAATCACAACTTTACTATTATTTTTATACATATTTATATTACTAATTTATTTTTTTAATAATATTAATTTCCTTCAAGAACTGCAACTCTATTTTCAAGTTCCTGTACCTTATTTAATACATCATTATATTTTGTATTTAATTCTTCATTCTCTTCTATTAAATGGGGAATTGCTCCAAATAATATAAACTGCAATTCACTTCCATTATATCTTTTGCAATTTTCCACTTCCTCATACACATCTTCTTTTACATCATTACCCTCCTCATCTGTTGTTATATTTTCTCCTATTTTATATTTTAAAGTATTTTCTTCAATACAGCAAGGCATATACTCCTTTACTTCATCTGCTATAATTCCAATATAACTTTTGTACTCTAAATTATGTGCTGTTCTGAAATTTTCTTTATATTCATATTTTTTTGGATTAAATTGCTTCGATATATTATATATATCTTCTTTACTTATCGAAGTTATGTTCTCTTTTATACGCATATCAGATGTTGTTGACCACGTGGTTGTTGTTAATTTCCCAGCTTTGTCTGTTGATAATTCTAATTGATATGTTGGAGAAACTACTCCCAAACCCATATTACCAAATGTATCTATACTTATACATTCTACATTTCTTGTCGCATTTCTCCACCATGTTCTTAAATATTCATTATTTTGTTGTATTCCATATTGTCCATATTGTCTACTATCACTGTAGTCTAAACTATAATAGTAAAATTGTCCCCTATTCATTGTTATTGTCCCAGCACTATTTATTCTCATTCTTTCCATTAATCTCCCTGAATTTCCAGAACCATTATTCGCACCACAAGTTTTAAATACTAAATTCCCCTCATTACCATATGATGGTCCCCAATCACCACCCACTGAACCTAAATTTAACATACTTCCTCCTGAATAATACCTAAATGTCAATTGTTCGTTTCTGTATGCTGTTGAAGTAGAATCTGCTAATGTTGATTGTGTAGATATTGTATCTATAACTAATCCTGACCCTTCACTTGTCCCTGTATCTAATATTCTGTATCTAAAATTTCTATCTGTTGAACCTGTTGTGTATGTTGGCGTTGCTGAACTTGTATGTATTTCTAATTCTCCTGTTGCCTCGCCACCATAAATATTATTACATTGAATATTCTGTGTTATTGTTTTTCCTTTATTATAAAATTGTAAATATACATTATTTCCTGTTGGAGCATCTAAGTGTAAATTATTTGATGACTGAATTACTGAACGATCTGCTTTGGTAGCACCATCAAACCCTCCTATATTTATTCCATATGCATAAGTCGCATTATTTCCTACTTCTATTAAAGGACTGTTGCTATTTATATTATCAAATCTTAAATTTCCTGATATATTTATGTTACCATCCAAAGATATAGTACCACTTGTATTTTTTATGTTTCCACTATTTAATTGTAAGTTACCAATATTGACACCACCAGACACATTTATATTGTCTGTTACATTCAAATTTCCTGTTATATTGCTATTATTCATAACAGTTAGAAATTCTCCAATATTTACATTTTTTGATATATCCAATCCACCTTTTATGACAACACCATCTGACACATTTATATTGTCTATTACATTCAAATTTCCTGATATATTACTATTATTCATAACAGTTAGAGATTCTCCAATATTTACATTTTTTGATATTCCCAATCCACCTTTTATGACAACACCACCACTTGATATATTATAAGAGTCTGTTTGATCTAAAAACCAAGAATTGAATGTTACACTTAAATTTTTTTGAATAGAAGTATTTAAATTACATATAATACTACCATATTTATCATTCATTTTTATTATAATATATTACATATTATTTTTATTATTTATATTTATTATTAGATTTTCTAATTTAGATACTCTAAATTCTAACATATTATTATCATTTTTTAATTCTATTATATTTTGTTTTAATATATTATTTTCCTCTCTTAGTTCTTGAATACCTTTAATACATATTGGAGTCATTTTACTGTAATCTATTAATTGGTATTTTGGTTTAACTGTGTAATCTTTCCCTTCTTCTTCACCACTACAACAAAAGGAAACTCCAATATCTCTATTTTCTCCACAGTAATTACAATACTTAGCGACACTATCCTTTTCTCCTGTTACTAATAAATTTTCTGGAAATATATCCTGTAACTCATGTGCAATAAAACCAATATTTTTATTTTCTATTTTATCTTTTACATAATTAAATTCTACCACTCTTATATTATCTATTTTATCCAACATTGTCTTGACATTTTTTATATTTCTTTTTAATCTATAATCTGATGTTGTATTATATACTACTGAACTTGTTGTTGATTGTTCTATACTTCCTATTTGTGTTCCATTATATTGAAAATCTATAAATGATTTATTATTATTTGAACCCATCGGATGATTTATTATGAGACTTTGATTTTTCAGATTTCCTATTGTAGCAATAGATATATTACCCGCAAAATTCCCATAATTTGATACAGATAAATTGCTTGTTATATTTGTATTTCCTGATATATTTAAATTTTTATATACATTAAAATTTTTAGATATTATACCATCTCCTGCCACATTTAAATTATGAGTCACATTCATATTACCAAATATATTAGAATTTTCAGACACTGATAAATTCCCATATATATCTAATGTATCGTTTGGATTATTAGTTCCAATACCAACGTTCCCTTGATTAAAATATGTTTCAGTTGTTGCTCCCTCTGTTCTCAATGTCCACAGTTCAACTGCTATATTTGCCCATGTCCCTCCGTTATTTTTTGATTGTAATGTTCCTGAATTATTCCTGAATCCATAACCGTCATCTTTTGATAAATTACCGTCAAAATTTATATATTTATTTACTGATAAATCCCCACATAATATTAAATTACCTTCTACATTTATATTTTTTCTTACATTTATATTATTCTGGATATTTAAATTCCCTACAACATGAGTATTCACATTTAAATTATTTTCTATTCTTAATACCATTATACAATTATAATATATTTTTATGTTATTTTTTATTTTTTATATTAATTATATAAAAATTGATTATCAATATAATCTCATTAAGTAAATAAAAAAATATCTTATTTTTAGATGTTTAAATCAGTTTATATATTATTAATCAAATATTGACTAATTCTATGTTTATGTTATCGCTATTATTTGTATCATCTATATTTTTCTGATTAATTGATTTACAACAACATAAACAACCTACTATAAATGCCATTATGTAAGTTATTTTATAAAATGCTTCAAAAAATGAATATATAATCCCTACATATGGAACTACTATATATATAATTTCTGTTCTTAAACAACTATCTTCTGTATTATGTTTTTCACAATTATTCATATCATGTATGACAATATTATAATATTGAATACTATAAAATACTACAATTGTAATCATTGATAATATAAAAATATATGTAAATATAATATCCGCATTTGTTATTTTTTCTTTATCTCTATAATATATATTTATACTTTTCGCAAAATATATAAAACACATATTTAATTATTATTACAAACTATCTCTTTATATAATCATTTAATCCTCTTCATCTATGTCAGTATAATCTTTCTCTTCCTCTTCCTCATCTTCCTCATCTTCCTCATCTTCCTCATCTTCCTCATCTTCCTCATCTTCCTCATTATTTTCTGATTCATTATAATCTTCATCACTTGTATTATCGATAATGGAATTAGATATTTTGCTGTTAGAGGATGTAGATAATTTATTATTTGTATCATATGAACTATCGTCATAACATTTAATGATAAACTCATAATTATTATAGTCGTTTGGTAATATAGAGTGGTCAATATCATAAGGAAGGTCAAAATTATTATTATTTTCAAATGAACTGCTATTTAGTGAAATAGATATATTTTTATATTTATCAGTATTGTTATTTAATATACTATTATTATTTAATATACTATTATTATTAGATAAAAAAGATATGCTGATATTATTTACATTATTATTCATTATATACTAATTATATATTTAACTATATTTAAATATTATTTTATATAAATATAAATATAAATATGAATTTATATACTTTTCAGATAGAATATAAAAAAGATATTGATAATATATATAATATACTAATAAATACATTTTCTTCTAAAAATATAATATTAAATGATAAAGAAAACTTTTATAGGGATTTATTATTATTTTTATATAAAAAAAATATTAATTTAAAAATTTAGAGAAATGGGGTGCAGACAGGAGTTGTTTTATCACATGGTGGTAGTTCTTTTCCATTAGGTAATAATTTAGATGGGTCCATTGGTGTATCTTTAACTAATTTATAATTATCTTTAACTAATAATCTACTACTTACATTATATCCATCTCTGTGTTCATGTAATGGAGTAATAGTTAGTGGCCATTCCATACGGTTTATACCAATTCCTCTAATATTCATTGCGGGATTATCCATTCGTGTATTACCAACTTCAAAATCGCAAGATTGTCTTACTTGCTCATTACCTCCTAATATTTGTGTTTTACAAATACCATCGGTGCAGTTTGCAGGTCTTTTGTCGCAATCTAATTTATAATCTAAATTCCTGAGGGATGACTCCGCATTGATATTTCTAATATTGGTTGAATTACCTAATGAACTATGAATTACTTGTGGATTACTGTTGAAACATCCGTTAGTTTGGCAATTAGCGGGAACTTCTAAAATGTGTTGCTCAATTCCTTGGACTGATTTTAGGTATTGGTCATAACATGATTTATCGTAATTTTTTCTGGTAAAACTCATTATGTTATATATTATAATATATAATAATATATTTTTTATTTTGTAATAATTAAATATTTATATGTAAAAATATGAAATATATTTTTTTTATAATTAATATAAATGAGTGTATATAAAACGCAGTGTATTAGTAATATAAACACTTTGATTCCAAAATTATCAGAGGATGAACTGGAACATTTATTTAATTATGTCAAAGATATATTAAAACTTCCAAGGACGACAAAAACTTTATCTGGTGATATAACAATTTATTTGCAATTATCTGTCACAATATTAGATAATACAAAAACTGATGAGGAGGATAATGTAGTATATTCAAATAGATATTTAAATGAACTTAATACTTATCATAAAAATAATATTAAACAATATTTTCTTGAAAATTACTCTGTTATTGAAAAATTATTAGATATTAAGAACGGTCATATTAAAGTAAATGATGAAGATAATGAGGGATTGTTAAATATTAATTATATGGGTAAAGTGGAAAATAATTATTATTCTATATCTTTAAATAAATTTAAACTTAATACAATAGAGGAAGAATATTATAAATCAAAGTTTGACAAGATTAATAAATTATATGTTGAATTTGATGCAGAAACAAATTTAGATAAAAAACATA
>Ga0181399_1000813_pt1 | contig 11320 bp, 17 predicted proteins | sample 22SPOviralmetaG_FD_130128 | JGI IMG/M metagenome (GOLD analysis project Ga0181399, IMG submission 130128) | Marine viral communities from the oligotrophic San Pedro Time Series (SPOT) site, San Pedro Channel, CA, USA - 22 SPOT_SRF_2011-05-21 | ecosystem: Environmental > Aquatic > Marine > Strait...
AAAACTCGTAAAAAGTCTAAAACTCGTAAAAAGTCTAAAACTCGTAAAAAGTCTAAAACTCGTAAAAAGTCTAAAACTCGTAAAAAGTCTAAAACTCGTAAAAAAAAGTATAAGTGATATTGCGTTAATTATTTGATTTAATTCTATTATATATATAGTAAATGATATCTAAGTTAAAGGAATTCATAGGTGTTGGTGTTGTGTTTGGTGGAACGGGTGGAATCTTTCTAGTCAATTTAGTCATTGATTACTATGTTTATCCTAGACAAAATTTAAAAAAAGAAATATATAAGAATTAAAATCTAAGTTAAATTAAGTGATTTTTTAAATGAATCCACAACAGATTTTACCATTTATCGGAGCAACTTTATCTATCGGAGGAATTATCTTTCAAACAGGCAAGCACGCGGAAAAAATTGACTTTGTGTTTGGAAAAGTTGAGGCGCAAGAAAAAAAAGTAGAATATACAGACAAGAATATGTGTGAAATTAAGAGTGATTTAAAAACATTGTCCCATGATATAGCATCGATCAAAGAAGATGTTCAAGATATTAAACGTGTTATAAATAAGGTTTAAAGTTATTTTGTAATAGTATAGTAAGATGTATTTTATTATGAGTCAGTTTATGCACGCATTTGTTCCTAACAGAATTCCGGTTTATAATTTAGGGGTATTATTCCATATTATTCCAAAACATATCCCTATTAAAGAACGTTGGGAATCACGTGATTTCAAAATAAAGTAATTATTTATCTTTTGAAAATATGTCTGATAAATCAAAGATAGATTTTTGTTTCGACTTTCTTCTTTTTCTTCTGTTAGGTTTCTTCTTCTTTGTAGGTTTTTCTTTTGTAGGTTTGTTAACTTTCTTTTGATTTTTAGGTTTCTTTTTTGATTTTTTAGATTCTTTCATATCTAAGACTACTCGGCGCTTTTTCTGAGTAAATAAATTTTTTATTTTCTTTTTCTTTATAGCACCCGCGGGTCCTTTATATCCTTCACCATCTGTTAAACCCTTCATAAAATCTACATCATCCGAAGTCTGATATTGATAAATTCCAGGTGTTTTACCCACATATTTATCAGACATATTCCATAATAATAATGAAAGCGCACTATCAAACACCATGGGGGCGTAATCTGCAATTATTTTTTTTAATGCTTCTTTATTCCCATATTCTAAGGCTTCTTCAGCAGAAGTTCCGATATTCATTTTTACTTGTTCGGGTGCGTTTTCCATTATAAATGTAACCATTTTCTTCAAATAAGTATTCTGTTGTTTATCATTCATAGACGCTACCTTTTCGGTTGAAGGGATTGTAATACCATTACTTGACATATTATATAATTTATAAATATTTAAATTTGATAAACTTAAAAATTAATTACGCTAGTATATTATTACAATGATTCGGGGTGTTATTTTTGATTTGGGGGGAACCCTTGTCGATAAATATTCTTTATCAAGTGTATTGAATTTACGGAAAGCATTGAATCATCATAAGATTGCTTTACCAGATTCATTGATAGCAAAAGATATAGGGTTAGGTATCTATGATCATATATCACAATTATCTTATGAACAACCTTTTCGTGATGAATTTTTAAAAAATAATGGAAGACCTCATACTTGTAGAGATTTAAATGAAATCTATGAATGTTTCAATGAACATCAAACTGTTTATATGCGTGATACTTTGAGTGTTGTTCCTGAAGCAGTGAAAACTTTGAGAAACTTACAAGAAAAAGGTATTAAACTAGGTATCACAACTGGATTTAATAGAGATCAAATGGATTTGTGTTTAGATTTATTGAGCAAGTATGAAATTTATCCTGATTCGGCAGTTTCCTCTACTTGTTTGGATTATTCATCCAGACCGGAACAACATATGATTCAAATGAATATGCGAGATATGGGTATTGATAATCCTAAACAAATATTAAAAGTGGATGATACTCTTGTAGGAATAGAAGAAGGACATTATGCAAATTGTATTTGTGTGGGTGTTGCTCGTTGGTCTGTAAATATGAATATTTATACATTAGAAGATAAATATAAATATGATTATGAAAAATTCAAAGGCGAATTAGAATATGATGAATATAGAATTATAGTTAGAGATAAACTAAAAGAATGTAGGAAAAAACTGCATTTAGCAGAACCCTGTTATGTTATTAATACATTAAAGGATTTAGAGAATTGTTTATTTTGAATATCTCATCTCAATTAATTTATGTATATTTGGAGAACCCATAGGTTCAAATTTATCTACTGGTAAACCTACTTTATGTTTTACATTCTCAGATGGTTGAAAATGTCCAGAATGATTTGTCCAAACCACGATTTGTTTATCATAATACATTTGTCCAGCAAAATACAGTAAACATTGTTCTCTTGTTCTTTTTGCCTTATTGTTTAACATTTTCTTTTTTACTTTATCACTAGTTTTACTTGCTTGTAATTCAAAGTCTCTAGCTGTCATTTCTTTCATCCATTCCATTTGAAATTCTTTATCGTTATATATTGATGAATGACCTATCATTCCATCATCAACCGGTGCTTCCGGATAGTCCAATGAATTTCTATAAAATAGATCGCTAAACTCTCTAAGTAAATACATTATATCGGGGTTTTCTTTTAATACAATGATGATATATATTCCAGGTAATTTATTAAGTCTTTTAATTTCATATTTGTTTTTTTTTTTGTTAATGTCATTTTTAGTTAATTTAAACCAATTAGAACCATCCCTGTTTACAGTCAATTGGTGTGACGGTGTTTTTGGACACACACTGTTTTTTGAATTCCATTCATTTGATTTACGACTACCTTGTCTTGACATTGATTTACGACTACCTTGTCTTGACATTGATTTACGACTACCTTGTCTTGACATTGTTTTACGACTACCTTGTCTTGACATTGATTTACGACTACCTTGTCTTGACATTGATTTACTACTTAATTTCTTAGATGGCATATATATATACTTTATTTTAAAATAAAATAATATTTAAAAAAAGATAACTATTATATATAAATGCAAAGTGATACATATTTAGTCGAAACTGATTCGGAAGATGAAAATAGTGATTACACATCAGATTCAAGTGGTGATATTGCTGAAAATAATAACATAGGTGTTTTATATAAGTATAAAGGTCGCGATGAAAGGTTCATGGATCAAAGTTTAGTCAAAGATTATAATACAGTTAATCGTGAGTTATTTTCTAAACGAATTACAAAGGGTTCTTTAGTTATTCAATCGGATACCTATCATACTTCATCCACATTTGATACTTCTAATTATAAAGCAACATTTGATGAAATAAAAAATGTGATTGGTTTTCAATTAAAATCAGCAAATATACGCGTTCCTCAGTATAATGTGAATACCACAAACAATCAAATTAAATTTAAGATAAGTGGTAGTGAAACAATTCACACTATAACTATTAATCCTGGTAATTACACTGTGACTGAATTAGCAGATGTTTTACAGATTACAGATGAAACAAAAGTTCATCACGTAGATAGGTCAGATGTATTGGCTTCAATTACAGGGACTTATTATAATAGCACTGCAACAGGTGTTGTTGCTAATACAAAAGGTATGATATTTAAATTAGTTCATTCATCTCAAATTAAATTTTTATGGAATCATAGTAATATAACTAAAGGTGCCGCAAGATTATTTGGTTTTTTCCCTGTAGAAAGTGGTAGTTTTGCCACAGATCATCATTCTGAAAAACCTCTAGATATTTCACAACATTTTGTGGATTTGATTATACCTGAAATACCCAGCATTGCTTGTAAACGTTCTATATTCAATGGAGGTAGATTAGATATCGTTGATAGAATTCATTTAACTGAAAATAATACTGGAGAATATGTAAACCATGAACCAGATAATTATGTAACTAATTATTTCACACCTATAAGATTAAGTAGTTTAACTATTCAATTATATTCTGATAATAATGTTGCCTTTGATAGTCAAAATACTGATAATAATTTTGAATTTGAGATTACGGTATTAGGTGCTTAATTTATCCACAATGATATGTGCATCCATCCAACTTAAATTACCGGAACCATCGGTTTGTAAGACTTGATCGCATTTCCGTCAGTGGATGGGAGAGTTAATGTATAATCAGATGTCAAACTTGAATTCGCTTGAATTAACGTAGATTCAGTTCCATTTACTTGAAAGTTGTAAACTATTCACAGGTGGAGTTTTGGGAATAGTTTTAGATACAGAAAGATAATCATTTACAGATGACATTTATATAGATATTATTTAATTTATTGAATTTATTCATAGATTACTTAATACATCTAAATCATTTCCACTTGGTTCAGATATCTTGGTTAGTAACGGAATATATACTTTTTTACTAGGATTATAATTACAATTATTGGGTATTTGTATTTCAAAGTCGGATAAACTACCTTCTACACAATCATATGAATCATAATTATTAGGCCATGATGAATAATAACTTAATTTACATCCAATATTCATATGTTTTTCAAGACATGTGAGAACAAACCGCCTTACTCGGTCTTCTTTAGGGTAGTTGTCTAATTCTAAATATTCTTTATACGGGAAATCATCAAAAAAGATGGTATCAAAGGTGGGTAAGGTGGGTAGCATGTCTTGCCATCGTCCTTTGATTAAGTTTATTTTGATATGTGGATATTCTTTTTGAAATTCAATGACTTTTTCCCATACAATCGGTTCACATTCAATTACAGTGTAGGATTGAATGGGAAAGATACACAGCGCTCTAGCAGAGTATCCTAAACCAAATCCAATTTCTAGTACATCTCCCCTAGGTTCTAACTTCTTTATACATGCTTCCATATAAGGTTTTTCCCATTCCATCATAACTTGTTCATTTCCTGTTTTATTAATTAGGATATCTTTATTATTTTCGTCTTTGATATAACAAAGATTCATTATAAATTATAGTAGAATTATAAAAATAAAATTTAACCGTTTAACGACCACCCCCACTTGTGCCAAAAGTTTTTCCTCTAAAAGAATTTATACTAATTGCACCGGATCCTGGTATACTACTACCATCGGTGAAAGTGGCTCTTCTAAGATAACTAAATTTAAATTCACTTGTGGGGTTTCGGTCTTTTAAATTCGTATTTCCTGCGGCGCTTGTTATTCCACTTCTATCATAACTATCTTTTATATCAAATACACCTATATCTGTTGATGGAACAGTGGCAGACATTTTACTATTTCATTTATTTTAATTTTGACAAGCAAACTTTTAATTCATCAATTTGAGATTGTTGTGCTTTAATACATTCGATAAGTAACGGAACTATTTTTTCGTATTTGACTGCTTTGTATCCATTGTCCCTAGTAGTAGTTACTTCGGGTAAGACTTCTTCCACTTCTTGAGCAATGACTCCTACATCTCTACCTTCATGAGAATGAATACCTTCTTTTGGGATCCAATCAAAGGTGTATCCACCTAATTGGGATATTTTGGATAGTGGATCTGTTATAGGGGTAATGTTATCTTTGAGTCTTTTGTCAGAAGAATAAAAAGCAGTGATATCATTGGTTGCCCAGATTTCACCTTGATTCGCTGATGCTGCTCCTGTTCCCACTCCCAATCGGTCAAACTGAACAGCATCACCTGTTCCTACACCAATAGATGTTCTAAGGGTCGCGCCACTCTCCGCAACTGGTGCTGTTGTACCATCTCCCACAATCATTTCACCATCTGCTAATACATCCATCGCTGTTATAGCACTGGTGCCTCTACCTAATAAAACCCCTCCATTCGTTAATGTGTTGGCACCGGTACCTCCATCACCAACTACTAATGTTCCTGTAATTGAACTAGCACCTAAATCAACAGATAAATCAGTTGATTCTATAACCAATCCACCATTAGATTTGAGACCTGTACTAAATTCAGTTCCCGATAATTCTAATCCATCACCTGCTGTGTAAGTCGTTCCACCACCACTACTTTCAGGAGGTTCTACAAATGTTGGCATTTTATAATTATCTTTATATTTTATTTCAAAGATTAAACATAATTTTTATATACGCTATAATATTATGGGTAAATCTAATTTTAAAATAAATTTAAAAGACCTAATTATTCCTGTAAATTTATTAATTATTATAGGGTATTATTTTCTTACAAAAGATGATTATAATACAAAAGAAGATACAAAAGAAGGTGTAATTAATACGAATTGTTGTGGTGGAATTAAGGGAGGTGTTCACTATAAAGAAACGGATAGAAAACCACCCGATTATGTCAGACGTTGTTTTAAGTCTGGTCGTGATAACAGTGAAGTTGTTTATCAATGGTCGGGATTTCCTTGCACGAGTGAAGATTCTTCAGATTGTTGTACGAATATGGACGGAACTGATTTAGGGACGTGTGTTCCTACTAAAGGTGGTGGATATTGTGAAAGTGATATGGGTAATCATATATTTAGAAGAGGTAGTTCTAGTGCTAGTCCTTACATTAAAAGATCGGATGATACTATTCTTGATATCAATAACACGGTTGATATGGAAGATTACTTTTACGATAGATCTTCAGATGAAATTGCTGAAAAACTTTCGCCAGATATGCTTGCATTTTTAAGAAGACGGGATAAAAATGATAAATATATTCAATCTCATATAATTCAACAAAACAAAGATAGAATTAAATCAATTACAGAACAAAAATTAAAAGCAGGTGATGAAAAAAAATTTCAACAACTTAGATCTACCATATTAGCAGTCCACTTAATTTTTGTAGTTACATTTGCTATATTAATCAAAGATAATATTATTGCTGATATTCAAGGATTCTTTACTATGTTATCACAAAGATATCTTGAATTTGCGGGTAAGACTATACCGGTTAAGACAAATTAGACTTTGAGATGAACTTTATAGTGGCGAATATTCTTAACTTTTAGTTTTTTCACAATTTTATATTTTCCTTCTAAATCTGATAAACCATTCTCTTTCCATGATGTTTTGTCTTGTTCAAGTTTTTCTCTTTTTCTCATTTCTTTAGTTTGATCTTGTTTTAGTTTAGTTAATTTTTCACGCAAAGATATACCTTCCAAATCTATCACAGGTTCGCTAGATTTATCAATAGGAATATTACTCTTTTTAAATCGATAATTTAATGAATTATCTTCTCCACCCCATCCCCAAAAGTTATTGGGATATCCATTTGATTTAATAAAGTCTTGTTTGTTTACAGATAATACGCCTCCTAAGAAATTTTGATCTCGTCCATCCATGTTATAACGTGTTCCTTTGTTTGCTAAATGTATTGGTTGTTTGGGAAATTTTAAATAACCTTCAATCAATCCTTGACTCGGAAGCATATCTACATCTGATAAGATATAATATACATTCTTCTTATTTTTAGAAAGTTTGGATGCTTCATGAAATCCTATATTTTTAAGAATACCCAAATTAAATTTTGCCATTTGAGAATTAGGTTGTTGTATTAGTTCAGGTAAAGAACCATAATCATCTCTATCACCTTCTTGTTCTATGATATATATTTGAATATCAGTTTGATCTTTAAAAATTAAATTCATTTGTTCTTTGAATTGTTTTAATTGTTCTTTTCGTGTCCCATCTCCTGGATCACGATAAGCAACAATCACATTCATAATCATATTGTTATTTGGTTGTTTAACTAATCCTTGTAGTTGGGGTATCAAATTTTTGTCTATGACTTTACCAAGTCTTTCTGTTTGTTCTTTTTTAGGTTGTGCTTGAAACGTGCTACTCTCTTTATTTACAGAACCTGCTTCTAATAATAAGAAATTATCTATAGTTTCACACATTTCATTAAGTTTTTTGTAATCTTCAAATAAGACTTGGGTTAGATTCATATAATCTTTAATTAAACTTTGTTTTTTCATAACATCTGTTTCATCTTGAATGCTAGTTAGTAATAAATTTTGTTCTTTTTTATGTGTAATTCTATTTTTGTGAATCTTTTGAATCATTGCTTGTCTTCCATTTATTTTGTTTAATTTGAAATAATCCTTTTTAGATTCTCTCAATATATCTTCACTTGTTTTTAAGAATTCTTGATATTCTTTAATTTCATCTGAACTGTAAATATCACTATGTTTTGATTTATCTATTTGATTACTTACTAGTGTATGTGTTTCTAGAGATTCAGGATAATATGCATATTTAGATAATTTTATTTCCATCTGTAATCCACATTTACCTGAACTTGATCCACACGTATAATACAATACACCATCTCTTACAATAAATTGTTTTGTTTCAGAACATCCTTTACACACTTTAAATTTTTTTTTAAGACCAGATTTTAATCTCTCACTATAAAATACCTGTAGAGACTCTAGATATTCTGGATTATTTCTAACACTCATCTTATATTAGTATGGTATATTATATTTTTGTTGTTCCAACATATCATAAATAATATAATCATTCATGTATTCTTCAAATTCAGATATTTTTTTCTTAGCATTTTCTTCTCTATCTTTTTTATATTTTCCACGATAATATAATACTAATATTCCTATAATAACAATTAAAAATAATGTAATATTTAGATATAGATTAACATCATTTTGAATTTCAAATTTAGTTTTGACTTTCACTGGTTTGGGTTTTTCAATGAAATCTGAAAAATTGGTTAATTTAGGTTGAAGCATATATTAAAGTTTAAAAAAAAGAATACTTAAACATACTTACCATCTTTTAATAACAAACAATAATAGGTTAAGAACCCCACTATCATCAACATGATAAAATAAGGGAAAGGTGTTTCATTTTGTTTGAGACCAAAATTCTTGAATTTACCATCAGATGTAAAAAATTGACTCGGTTTTTGTTCATAGACAAAATATCCTACTACTAAAACTACCAATGCTGTAATCTTTAGATTATGATTTATATTCAATAAACCGTCACTCATATATACTTATGCTAGAAAATTTATACAAAGATAAAATCGTCATCAATTAATATCCATTCTTTATTTTCATTTAAAATCTGTTTATTTAGTGATGAATATTTTAATTCACCATCAATTAATATTATTTTAATATCGGTGCCATTAGATAGAATACCATAAAATGAGAAATTATCCATAAAATTTATCATACTTCCATAAATTGATTTTAAATAAATAGAAATATTCTTCTTTTTTTGATGATTTATAAATTTAATATGTTTGGTTCTTTGGTTCAAAATAATAATGAGGTCACTCAAAGGTAAAGTATTATTTTTGTATTCTCTGAGTATCTCAATTATATACTTATGAGCAATTTCTTCTGCTTTTTCCTTAGATATGTTCCACTTATTATTTTTATGAACCATTTTAACTTTACTTACATTAAAATTGACCTTTAAAAATTGGATATTTTAAGTATTAATTTATTTTCTATTTCTAGATATTGATGGTTAAGAAAACTATAAAGAAACCCAAAAAACGTAAATTTAAATTATCAATTTCTAAAAAAAGATACAGGACACTTGTAAATAAAAAAACAAGTAGAAAAAAAATGACTACTAAAGAGAAACAATTATTAAATGATGCTTTATATGTTAAATATTGTAAGTGTTTAAAAAAATTTGAAATGAGTGGTGAAGAAATAAAAGGATATCCTATATGTATGAATTCCGTTTATAACAATAGAGGTATAAAACCGCCTAAAAATGCTTCGCGTAATTGTAAACTTGTGTTTAATAAAAATATTACATAATAGTATAATGCCTAAACGTAGAATGAAAAGACGGGGAGGTCAATTACCACCTCAACCTATGAATAATGGACCCACATCAGTTGCTCCTAAACCCCCACCTAACCCAGTTGCTGTAACCAATGCTTATCCAGCAAAACCTATAGAAAATTCTATGAATGTTGATGGAATATCAGATAATCAATCAACCACATCTAGTTTTAAATCTTTTATCGAAAATTATGGTGAATATATTATTTTAGTTATTATTATTTTAATTGTTGGATTAATTCTTTATGAATTTGTATTCAAAAGTATGATATTTAGTGATGATAAAAAAGATGACGATAAAAAAGACGATGATACTACTGCTGGTGGCACTACCGGCGGAACAACTGGTGGCACTACCGGTGGCACAACTGGTGGAACAACTGGGGGAACAACTGGCAGCACTGGGGGAACTACCGGGGGAACAACCGGAGGAACAACTGGCAGCACTGGGGGAACTACCGGGGGAACAACCGGAGGAACAACTGGCACCACAGGGGGAACAACTGGCAGCACTACTGGTGGAACAACTGGCACCACAGGGGGAACTACCGGTGGGTCTAGTGAAGGTTTTACAAATTATGCAGAATTAGTTGATAACAATAACTTTCAATCTTGTAGATCTGATTTATATACAAACAGTCCTGTTAAACTTCTTTCTGGTTATCTTGAAAATATATTATAATTTTAATATTGTAATAGAATATAATGCCAAATAAAAGAAAACTAAAAAGAGGAGGTGATGATCCTGTAAATCAACCGACTAAAACAAATGGTAATTCACCTAAACCATCGTCACCATCAATACTTGATACTATTTTAACTTTTATTAAAAATAATTTAATATTCTCAATTTTAGTGGGAGTATTATTGATAGTATATGTATATTTATTAACATCAAAAGTTAAAACAGAAGAAGAAGTAACACCTGAAGAAGTAAAATTAAAGTGTGATTCATTAGATGAAGATTGTCCCACTGGTAAAAAGAAAAATTCTGATAAAGATTGCACTGATAATAAATGCACAAAAGAAGATTGTTGTTTTGATATTAAAACATGTGCTTCTCACACGTGTCAATCAGGAAGTAGTAATTTCACAGATAAAGAATGTAGTGGTCCCGATTGCACTGAAGATGAATGTTGTAAAATGAATTGTGGTTCATATACAACACCATGTCCTCAAGGTACATATTATGATTCAAACCTTGAGTGTGAAAATAATATATGCAATCAAACTGATTGTTGTTTGGAAAAAGTTGCCTGTAACTCATTTAGTTGTCCCGAAGGATATCATTCAAACGGAGTAACTACACCATGTCCTGGTAATGTTTGTGATAAAGATTACTGTTGCAAACTAGGTGACGGTGGTGACGGTGGTGACGGTGGTGACGGTGGTGACGGTGGTGACGGTGGTGACGGTGGTGACGGTGGTGGCGGTGGTGGCGGTGGTGACGGTGGTGACGGTGGTGACGGTGGTGACGGTGGTGACGGTGGTGACGGTGGTGACGGTGGTGGCGGTGGTGGCGGTGGTGACGGTGGTGG
>Ga0181399_1000814_pt1 | contig 11313 bp, 3 predicted proteins | sample 22SPOviralmetaG_FD_130128 | JGI IMG/M metagenome (GOLD analysis project Ga0181399, IMG submission 130128) | Marine viral communities from the oligotrophic San Pedro Time Series (SPOT) site, San Pedro Channel, CA, USA - 22 SPOT_SRF_2011-05-21 | ecosystem: Environmental > Aquatic > Marine > Strait...
CAATTTACTATTACCGATTTAGAAATTCCTGCTAAAAAGAGAAGGCAATTTACTATTACCGATTTAGAAATTCCTGCTAAAAAGAGAAGGCAATTTACTATTATCAGCATATAAGAAAATACTAAGGCAAAAAAAATTATTATCTATTTAATAGATTTAGTATATGAATATTATATCATATAAAGATATTAAATATAAAAATTTAGATAAAAAAAAAATAAATGATATTTTAACAAAAAAGGAAAAATTAATCGTTGAAGATAAAAAATTTTATTTTGCTTTAGCATTACCAATACTTACCAAAGAATTAATGGAAATCAAAGGAAATAATACAAGATATGTCAAAGGATTAGATTATTCAAACATATTAGTTGATACTGTTGATAATTTATTTATATATAAATTAGTTTTTTATTTAGAAAAAAATAAATATATAATAACTGATGATATTCAAAAATTAGATTTCATAAATAAAAGTGAAAAAATATTAAATTTATTCGTAAGAATTATTGACAAGTGTGAAAAAGATTATAGACGCATCAATGAAATTTTATACAATATCAAGCAATATGTTACCTTTCTGGATTTTTTCAATAGTTACAAAATGATAGAATATATTGATAAATTATTATATTATACTATAACTTATCAAAATTTAATTAATGATATGATAATGATAGTATCGAGAATAATTATTATTATCAACTATAACACTGAAAATAAGGAAAATGATGATTATGATTTATTTAAAAATAGAATTAAAGTATTTAGAAATAATATAAGCGAATTAAACGAAGCACTTGAAGATACAAGACATGGTACTATGCAAAGGATCGCCTATTTAGATTCGGGAACTACAAGAATATTAACTATTGTTGCTACAATTTTCTTACCTACATCATTTTTAGTTTCATTATTATCAATGCCTTTTGATGGTGTGCCTTTTAAAAATAGCAAAAAAGGTTATTTAATAATACTATCAATAATACTATCTATATTTATTATGTTGATATGGTTTTTCTATGAAGAATTTATAAATTTATTTGGTAAAAAATAAAAAATTGATTATTTTTTTTAAAAATAATTTAAACATAAGACGAGTTATTTTAACTACTATTATTAAGAGATATGTCAATTTATCCAGAACTATCTTACAATGATCAAAAAGTAGAAATCCAAGAGGTTAAAGGTATTCAATTTAGTGTATTAGGTCCAGATGAAATTATCAAACGTTCCGTTGTTGAAGTTAATAAAACAGATACTTATGCTGGTAGTGAACCTATCGTTGGAGGTCTGTTTGATTCAAGAATGGGTGTATTAGAACATAATCGCATTTGTTGCACTTGTGAGCAAAAAAATATATTTTGCCCAGGTCACTTTGGGCATATTGTATTAGCGAAACCTGTGTTTCACGCAATGTTCTTTGATATTGTTAAGAAATTACTAAATTGTGTTTGTTACAAATGTTCTAAGTGCTTAATATCACCCGATACGCAACATAAAGACTTTAAAAATGATATGGCTAAAATTCTATCTATCAAAAATAATCAAAAAAGATGGGATGCGTATTATAAGTTGTGTAATACAACAACTAAGCTTAGATCATGTGGCGACGATGGTGTAGTAGGTTGTGGTGCATTGAGACCCACTAAATTCCATAAAGAAAATGCAATGAAGATTATTGCAGAATGGAAGGATAAAAAAAAGGAAGTGGATAAGGTAATGCAAGAATTTACTGCCGATGACATTCTCAAAATATTTAAGCGAATTACTGAACGCGAAATGGAAATGATGGGATTTAATCCAAAATGGAATCGTCCTGAATGGATGATTTGTACTGTATTGCCCGTTCCACCTCCTGCTGTTCGCCCAAGTATTATTGAAGAAAATGGTCAACGTCGGGAAGATGACTTAACTCATAAGCTGAGTGATATTATTAAAACTAATAATAGCATTATTGATAAAATTAATAAAGGTGCATCTGAAGATACAATTAGATATATTACAATGCTTTTGCAGTATCATATTTTCACATTTATTAATAATCAAATTCCGGGTCTTGCACCTTCGCAGCAGAGAAATGGGCGTAAACTTAAATCTGTTTCCGATCGCATGAAAAAAAAGGAAGGGCGTATTAGAGGCAATTTAAATGGCAAACGTGTAGATCAATCAGCGCGTTCTGTAATTACACCAGATCCATATATTAGTATTGACGAACTTGGTGTTCCCATTAAAGTTGCAATTAATATTACATTTCCTGAAACTGTAAATCAATATAATATTGATAAAATGCGCGAATTAGTAATGAATGGATCTGATAATTGGCCGGGTGCAAAATATATTAAAAAAAATAATACAACTATTAATCTAAAATATTCGCGCAACTTAGAACAAAATGCCGCGGATTTAAAAATTGGTGATATTGTTCACAGACATTTAAAAGATGGCGATTTCGTATTATTTAATCGTCAACCTTCTCTACATAAAATGTCTATGATGTGTCATAAAGTAGTTATTATGCCATATCAAACATTTCGCCTAAATGTTTTAGATACTCCTCCATATAATGCAGACTTTGATGGTGATGAAATGAATTTACATTGTCCCCAAAGTGTACAAACAATGAATGAGCTTATGGATATTGCAGCTGTACCTTATATGATATTAGCTCCACGTGATGGTAAACCCATCATTGAAGTTGTTCAAGATACGCTATTAGGTTCTTTTAGATTAACCAAAGATATTACTAAAATTCAAGATAAAACTTTAGCTAATATTCAAATGGTTAACAGTTATTTTGGTGGTAGTTTAAAGAAACCTGATAAAAAATACATGTATACTGGCAAAGAAGCTTATTCTCAAATATTACCACCTGGTCTTTACATCAATAGAAAAAATAAGAAAAATGATAAATTTATTATTAATAATAGTGAATTAGAGCAAGGTAATTTAGATAAGACAATCTTTCATGGTATCACTACCGGTATGATACCTGTAATATATCATGATTACGGACCATTTGAAGTGCGTAAATTTCTTGATAATACACAGCGTCTTGTTTGTAGATGGCTATTAACCGCTGGTTTTAGTGTTGGTATTAGCGATTTGGTAACTGATAAGGAAACTGATGAAAAACTCAAAAATAAAATTAAAGAAATGAAAACAAAAGCTTATGATAAGCTTGATGAAATTCGCAGAGGCACCATAGATAATAATAGTATCTTTAATAATGAAGAGTATATTGAACGAGAAATTATAGGTATTCTCAATGAAACAACAAGTGAAGTAGGAAAAATTGGTCTTTCACAAATTGATGAAAATAAAAATAGAATGATTAATATGGTTAAATCTGGATCCAAAGGTAAAGAAACTAATGTTGCTCAAATGATAGCATGTGTTGGGCAACAAAATGTAGATGGCAAACGTATTACTTATGGATTTACTAACAGAACTCTTCCACACTTTACAAAATATGATGATGGTCCAGAAGCACGAGGATTTGTTAAGAATAGCTTTATTTCAGGCCTATCACCACAAGAGGTATTCTTCCATGCAATGGGTGGTCGCGAAGGCCTAATTGATACTGCTGTAAAAACTTCAGAAACAGGATATATTCAACGTCGTCTTGTTAAAGCTATGGAAGATTCTAAAATTCATTATGACAATACTGTTAGAACAGCTGTAGGATCCATTATTCAATATATATATGGTGAAGATGGCATGGATGGGTGCAAAATTGAAGTACAAGTTGTTAATACAATTGAAAAAGAAACTCTTGAAATTGATCGCGAATATCATCTAAAATCTTCTGATAATGCTGCGATTCATATGACAGGTGATGCATTCAAAAGCATTACTAAGGAAACATATGAAATGTGTACTAAACATTTTGAAGAAATAATTGATGATAAACACTTTCTAATATCAAATGTATTTAATTATGAAAAGAAAAAGGTTATTAATTATCCAATCCCGTTTGATCGCATAGTTAATAATGCTAAAAATAGATTAGAATCTATTGGAGTTAATGCCTTTAAAACAGATTTAACACCAGATTATATTCTAAAAACTATTGATAAAATTAAGAAAGACTTATACATTAAAAATAATGAACAAGGTATGCGATTCTTTCATATTCTCATTAGAATTCATTTGAATCCAAAAAAACTAATATTTCATTATCACTTTACACAAGAAATATTTGATTGGATTGTCGGGCAAATTTACGAATATTTTAAGCAAGCCATGGCGCAGCCGGGAGAAATGGTAGGTATTGTTGCAGCCCAAACTATAGGTGAATTGGGTACACAAATGACTTTAGATTCATTTCACGTATCAGGTACAGCAGCTGCAGTTAAAGCTACATCTGGTGTACCACGTCTCAAGGAAATTTTATCCGCTACTAAAAAAACCAAAACACCTACACTTATTATTTATATGAAACAAGATGTAGCCAGTATTGTTAATCCTGATATGAATGAGGATGGTGAAGTTACTGATACGCGTATTGATATTACTAAAAATCATGCAATGAATATCAAAAATTCAATTGAAATTACTAAATTATCTGATATTCTCGAATATAGTGAAATTTATTGGGATAATGGTGAATATTATGATACAAATATTGAAAAGGATCAAGGTATCATGAAAGTTTATAAAGAATTCGAAGAAATCAACAGTAATACATGTAAGGAAAAAAGTAGTTCACCTTGGGTATTGAGATTCGTTTTCAATAAATCAAAAATGAATTTGTTTGGTCTCAAAATGATCGATATATATACAAAATTAAACGTTGCTTATGATAAATATATTGATTGTGTATATAGTGATGATAATGCTGAAGAATGTGTATTCAGAATTAAACTAACTGAAATTGCATTAAAAGATATTGATCAAAAAGACGAAATTGCAACAATTAAAGCAATTGAGCACAATATCGTACATCAAATTATTCTTAAAGGATACAAAGGTATCAAAAAAGTATCTCTCAATAAAAAGAAATATACCAAGTATAATGATGAAAATAATAAATTTGATAATATTGTTGAATGGGTTCTCGATACTGATGGCACAAATTTAATGGATATATTGGCTAATCCAAATATCGATTCATCGCGAACTATTTCCAATGATATTCGCGAAATTTATGATACACTTGGTATTGAAGCTGCACGTAATGCACTATATAAAGAATTAGTCGCAGTTACAAGTGAGGGATCAATGAATTATAGACATATGTCGCTACTTATTGATACAATGACTTATAAGGGACAGCTAATGTCAATTGATAGACATGGTATTAATAGAGGGGATATTGGACCGTTAGCTAAATCATCTTTTGAAGAAACAACTGATATGCTTATTAATGCAAGCATATTTGCCGAATATGATAAAGTAAATGGTGTATCTGCAAATGTTATGCTTGGACAACAACCACCTTGTGGAACTGGTGATAGCCGTATTATGATTGATGAAGAACATATGTTGGAATTGCTTAAGGACGTGGCTGATGTCAGCCAAGAACTTGATGATATAGAAGAAGAAGACGAATCTGATATTATAAATAGTTGCGTTGAAAGTGATTTAAATATTCAATTCAATTTACAACAAAAAGAAGAAAAGTGCTATAAAATGCCTGAGCAAAAAGTTAAAATTATATAGATGATGTTGAAGTAGATGATGAAACATCATAACCACTTAATTTACTATCTAATATTTTATTTTTAATATCATCGGGAGCATCTTGTAATTCAATATAAAAGTAATCTGTAAATTCAGTATTTTTAATTACATAATAACTAATATGTGTTTTTTCTACCTTTCTATATAATATTATAAGTGGTCTTATTTCAATATTTTTATCAGCTTTAAATATTGATGTTGTAATATTTAGATCTTTTTCACCAGCTCTTTTTTGAAGATTAACACCTTTGCCATATTCGGATCTATTATGGATAATTAATATAGTTATATTTAGCATTTTAGCTATATAATAAATATTAACATCACTTGGAAAACTCAATAGTTTCTTTGTAATAATATTGTTTAATATAGTATTTTTTGCATCATATGTACTTTTATCAAAATATGTTTCCATGAAAATCTTAAGGGTTTTAAAAGATTTTTTTGTTTTATTTATACTATTCATTTCTTTAACATATTGTAAGTAAAAATGCGGATCTTTAAATAATCTTTTGATTTTTTTATTCTTATATTTATCTAAATTATCTTTATCAAATAAATCTCTATAATATTTATTAGTTTCATCTATTACATATTGATATGATATCATATTAATATCATATTTTTTCAGTAAATATTCAAATAATTCTTCAATATATAAATTACTATAATTATTTTTGATAAATCTTAATTTAAACCAAATTTTCTTTTTATATTTAGTCCATTTGCTATTAAGGACTGTTTCGTCACCTTTAAATATGGCAGGTATTACTAAACTGGTTCTTTCTATTTTGCTCGATAATTTATAATTTTCCATAGATTCTTCTACTCCACTCATACTATTCGGTATCGCATCATGATAATTTATAATATTTTTGGGAATTTTATCTGCGATAGCATATTGTGTAAAGATTATTTCATTACCATTGTCCTTAATTTTATTAGACAATTCATTTATGTAATCATATTTTGTAAACATTAAAGATTTTTTATACCACTTTTTGATATGTTCTCTTGATGATATAGGTATTTCTTCTAATATTATTTGCAAATCTTTTTGCTTACTAACTACAGATGAATCTTTTACCTCTTCAAATAATGTTTTTATAATTTTTTTTCTCGATTTTGTTGATAGCTTTTTATAATATTCATCTGTAAATTTAGCATTTAATAGTTTTTTCTTGATATGTAATCTTATTTTTGCAATGTATTTCTCATTTTTACTATTTTTATCATAATTACTATAATAATTATATTTATTATCAAATGGTAATATTGAATCTGCACTAACGGTTTCGTATTTTTCTTTTGCAATTTTAAGTTTATTTCTCATGAGTTCTTTAGTATCTAAAACAGTATCTCCAATTTCTAAATTAAATCCAATAGCCTTGATTTTTTCAAACCCTTTTTTAAATTTTTCATAAACATCTTTTACCAATTTTATTTGAAACTCTTTTTCTACGATATCATCATAAAATATCACATTTTTAATATTAAATTCTTTCATTAGTAATGGCAAAATAATTATTGATTGTTGATTAAATTTTAGAATAATATTATTTTTCAAAATAATTTTATCAATTGTATAATCAGTATTAATAATTATAGATTCAAATACAAATAATTCACTCTCTTCTTTTAACAGTTTATTAAGTGAATTAATATTTTCCTTTTTAGTAAATATATTAATATCGTAATTAGTAAATTTATTTTTATCAGTACAATTGATTAAGATGTCTTTTACATATGGATATTCATCTAAATTGAAATTCTTTTTATCTAATTTATTATGAATAGATTTAGAAACAATTGGTTCATAATAATTATTTTCCTTTACTATCATAATAAATTTTTGACTTTTATCCAAATATGCTTGTAAATCAACAAAACGCGCATAATAAGGACATATCATATTAATTTGAATATTTCCGTCAATTCTTTCGATTTCCCATAATACAATAAGTCTTTTATATAAAATAGCAACTAAAGAATGCAAGTATTTAACTGTTTTATCATAAGGAAAGTTATCTGCAGATAAATATTTAATAAATTTCAAATATGATTTATAAATATATAGTAATCTTGACTTTTTACTATTAGCTTCCTTTGCATTATCACTAATATCAGGTAAATCTATATTAACTGATTTAAATCTTTTAATATATTTTATTAATTCTTTATATAATTCAATATTATCTTCTGCTATTACTGGCTCAAGATCTACAAAGTCTTTACATACATTACCATTGTCAAGTGATAAATATGTTATTATATCTAATTTATCGACAACGTCATCAATGAATTCTTTTTTAGTTTTATTTAACAAATAAGCTACAACGTTAATAATATTATCATATCTATTTGGTATATTTTTGATATCAATTATGCTTTTTCTTAATATACATTCTTTTTTATTAATATTACTCGGGGAAGAACAAAATTTGATATATTCACCATAACTATCTGGTTTTAAAATATTATAGAATTCTTTAGCAATATCACCATAACGCCCTTTATATGGTAGAGGTATTTTATTCATGATGTAATTTTTATCATCTTCTTTTATTTCCTTAATTTCAATATCTTCAACTTCCTTAGTATCCGATACTTTTTTATCAGAAACCACATGTTTAACAATATCTTCTTTTGGCTTTTTTTTACCACAGCATGGTAAATTTATATTTTTCATTAAATATGCATATCTCGGCTTATTAGCATTTTTCATTTCTTCATTTAATTTCATAGGCTCTTCATTATCGCCGGGACATTTGGGATTTTCAATTTTATCATCGAGTGGAATTTTGCTTATTGGACACCAAAGTCTTGGGCAAGTGTAATAATTTTTTATTTCGGGTTTACTACCATATTCAATAACATTATCAAAATATTTATCATAACCTTTTTCTTTAATTTCATCAAATTCTTCATTGGATAATACTACCGGCTGATGCTCTTTTTGACATTTACGAGATTTATTATTATCTTGATATAATTCTTTATCTGCATTACGCAATCGATTTATTAAATAATTTTTATTTTCATTATTTTTTACACCACCTTTAAATTGTGAAAAATCATCAAAATCAATATCATCGTCTACTTGATTTTCATCTTGAGACGATGATGAAGATTTCTTCTTTGGTGGAGGCGGAGTTTTATCCTTTTTAATTACAACTTGTTTTTTGCTAACAACTCTTGCTTGTTCTACTATTTTAGTAAGCCAAAATTTAATATTATCTAATTCATAATATGATTTGCAATTTTTAATATCAATTTCGAATCCACCGCCGCTTTTTTTCACAACAATATATGTTCCTTCAATTATATTAGGATTTTTATCTAAATTATTGAAATCAATATCTCCTATTCTTTCTAATTCTTGTTTTACTAATTTGCTGACTTCTGTTTTTGTAAATCCAAAAACAATAAGTTCTTTTGTAATATCTTCTTCAGTAACTCCAACTATTAATCTCGATTTTATATATTTAGTTATATCAAATTTATCATTTAAAATATCATTAACACGTTTATAAGAGTAATAACCACTATTTTTATTTTTATCGCTTTTAAATATAATTGCTTCAAATACATTAGCAAAAGAGCCAATTTTTTTGATTAAAGCTGGATATTCGACATTATCTACTACTATTTTTAATCTTAAATTAATATCATCTTCAACAAAATTAATACTATCTTTTGGAATATAATTACTTATATATGAAACTAATTCATTTTTGTCATCTATTATACTTTTTAGCTTGTTACCATTATCAACAGGATATTTAAATGTTATTAAAGCCTTATTTTCATATATAGATAATTTTGAGTTTTTTCCATTATAATATATATTTAATACTTCATCTTTCACATTACCAATATTAAATATATACCCTAATTCTCTTTCATTTGGAAAAGTATGATCTTTATATAATTTGTAAACAGCATTATTAATATGATTAACTAACTGGATAATTTGTATTTTACTATTTGTTTCAAGATTATCAAATAGAGTTAATAACGAATCAATATTAATTGCACTATTAAAACTAATATCATTATATTCTTCTAATGTTATTTTAGCGTTTTTAGTTATACTTTTATAAAGCATTACTAAAGATTCTTCGCTTTTAATTAAATCCTTAACTTTTTTTGTAAATTCTGATTGCTTTACTGATCTATCAAAATAATATTTAATATCATAACTGAAATCATTGTAAAATACTAAATTAATATTATCTCTTTTAAATAAACCGTTATTATTTGATATTGTGATCGGCTCTTTTAAGGTTTCAGAACTTCTATCTTTTGATTTAAAAGGATTAATATTATAACCAGACCATTTAATATCTTTAATATCGTATAGTAAATTATCAGTATCCCAAAAATAATAAGGATATTGCAGATCCTTTTCTTTTTCCATTATAAAATAAGCTATCTTACTTAAAGCTTCATTGCAACTATTATCTTGAAATATATATTCAGATATAATTGTATAACTAGAATTATATTTATTATCTTTATTAGTATCAAAAACATATGTTTTATAATTTGTTTCAGATATCCATCTTTTTACAATAATAGGTTTTAATAATTCCATTAATACCTGTACATCTAATAAATTGTAAAGAAAAACATATTATTTTTATTAATATTATTATAGAGTAGTAATATTTAATAAATGTCTTCATATGATGAAAAAGATGAAATAAAGGGGTTAGTTAATAAATTAGTTGAAAAATTGCAGAGTACTTCTATAACTACATCCTTGCCTAAAACTTCTATGTCTTTGCCATATAAAAAAGATATTGCTACAACATTAGTTGATAAATTACAAAATAAGGAAAAATTCTCAGATGACGATGAAGATGAGGATGATGATACTGCTGATCGATTAGATGAATTAAAACAAGAAAGAGAAGATCAAGATAGAGATATATTAGGTATAGAACCACCTGATGATGATGATTCTGAAGATAAAACAGATGAAGAAGAGGATAAAGAAGAGGATAAAGAAGAAGAAAGTGTTATGAAAAAATTTAAATGGGTTTTAATTGGTATTGGTGTATTTATTTTAGTATCTATTATCGCGGGTATTGTATATTGGTTTTATTTCTCAGAACCATCTCCAAGTTATTCGACAGGTGATAAAAGTATAAATAGAATTAATCAAGAATATACTTATAATCCTGCTATTGGCGCTGTTGGCATTGCGGAACAGCAACGAAGACAACAAGAACAGCAAAGACAAGAAGAACGAAGACAACAAGAACAGCAACAAGAACAGCAAAGAAGACAACAGCAAGAACAGCAGAGACAACAACAAGAAGAACAAAGACAACAACAAGAACAGCAAAGACAACAACAAGATGAAGAACAAAGACAACAACAAGATGAAAATAGAAGAATTATGGAACAACGTAGAAGATTGCAAGAAGAAGAAAAAGAAAAAATTCAAGAAGCTAAACAAAAAGAAGATGAAGAAATAGAAAGATTAAGAATTGAAAAAGAAAGAAGACAACAAGAAGAAGAAAGAATTAGAGAAATCAAAGAAAGACAATTAGAAGAAGAAAAACGTCTTCGTGAAGAAAAAGAAGAAAGAGCTCGCGAAGAAGAAAGATTAAGATACGA
>Ga0181399_1000820_pt1 | contig 11276 bp, 6 predicted proteins | sample 22SPOviralmetaG_FD_130128 | JGI IMG/M metagenome (GOLD analysis project Ga0181399, IMG submission 130128) | Marine viral communities from the oligotrophic San Pedro Time Series (SPOT) site, San Pedro Channel, CA, USA - 22 SPOT_SRF_2011-05-21 | ecosystem: Environmental > Aquatic > Marine > Strait...
ATTACTTTATAGAAGGCACAAACAGAATTAGACCATATCAAACTGCAAGAATTTCGCTTGAACAAGACGAAGGTCGCAGCTTTGTTGTTCAGCCGACAGTTGGTATTACAACTATACTTATGCCAGATATATCAGGCCAGGAAGCTATGTATATGCTAGCATCAAGAGCTTATAACCCTGATACACCATCTCTTTCGTATAGATTTTTTGAAACTTTTGAAAACTTTTATTTTTGTACTGATGAGTATTTTATTAAAGACGTCAGAGATGATGAAACACAGAAATTATTTTATGCTCCAGTAGTTGACTATGACGGGCCAGCCGAAGGCAATACCCAAAGGATTGAATCATTAGAAATTGTATCAAAAGGTATTGATACTGTAACAGATATTTATTCTGGTTCCTATCGTAGTAAAGTTACAGAAATCGATTTTGTTAGAGGCGCGGTTAATTATAGAAATTTTAATTATGATAACACGCGCTATATTGATATGTCTGGTACACCACGAGACTTGAATTTTAATCCTCATACAGAACGTTTTAGACAAGACATGTTTAGAGAAGATAATGCTAAACAATTTACAGTTTTTAGAGATCATTTGCGTAATGGTGATACAGTAAGTAGTTTACGTAACGAGCAACACTTATCAGAAATTATCCAAAACAGAACTTCATATTATTACCATTTAAACAACACATCTTTAGGTGCTTCCTTGATGGGTAGGCTTGACTTGAGACCTGGCCAGATTGTTGACTTAGATTTATTATCTTTGTCTGGTTTAGATCAAGGACAAGGGTTAAACAAAACCATGTCTGGTAGGTATTTAATTCAAACTGTAAGCCATTCCTCAAATGGGGAAGGTAGTTTAGTAACACAACTTAGAATGGCTAAGTTTGATTGGAGCGCGCCAGGCGGTCAACCAACACCTTCAAATTCAGATAGTAGGACTTAAATAATGAGCGGAATTGCAAATCCTTTATTTTTCGTTGGAGTTGTTGAAAATAACGACGATCCAAGATTTGAAAGCAGAGTACAAGTAAGAGCACTTGGTATTCATGGTACAAAAAAAGAAGTACCAACGGACTTATTACCTTGGGCTATTTTAGCTAAAGGTGACTATGATGCAAATGGAGCTATTGGTAGTGGTATTCCAGAAATAAACAACTTTGTATTTGGAGTAATGCTTGATGGCCGTGATGCACAGCAACCAATGATATTGGGATTGATTCCTACTCAATTTGCAACTAAATGGGGTGAACCTGGTGGACCAGGCGAGCTTTGGGGTAGTGTACCACCTGACCCACGCACTGGAACTATTACATCAAGAAGTACTGCTCCTGAGAATTTTGGTCAACCTCAATCTGATAGATTATCGCGAGCAGAAAATCTTGAAGAAACATACGTTTTACAGCAAGAAATGGGTAGAACTATAGATGTTCCCAGCGCTGATGGCGAAACATGGAGTGAACCACCAACGGCTTACAATGCTACACCAACACTTAACAAAGTTATTAAGGTTGGAGATTCCAGTATTGAAATTGATGGTTCTCCAGGTTCTGAAAGAATTATGATTCACCACGGAGAAGGTTCTTACATTCAAATTGATAATGCCGGTTTAACTACTGAAAAAACTGTTGATGATAAGTATGAAGTTATTGACGGTAAACAACATGTTTCAGCTGGACGCGGTAGTAATGTTACTATTGTTGGAAATGCTTATGTTAAAGTTGTTGGAAATAAAACAGAAGAAATTACTGGTGATTTACAAACATTAGTACACGGTAACCATTTATTATCAGTGGGTGGTCAATCAACACATCAAGCTGGTGTTCAATTACAGTTTAGAGCTGCTGATATTAAAACGGAAGCAAACGTTGGTACTTTTTCTATAAAAGCTGCTAAAGAAATGCAAGTCGATTCTGGCCAAGGTACATATTTTAAATCAGGTAAACTTTGGATGGAAGCAACCGACACTTTTAATATTAAAAGTGCAGAAATGTTTATTAATGGAACAGATAAATTTGATATTAAAGGAGACACAACTCTTGTTTTAGGTTCTGATGGAGAGCTTTCAGTAAAAGGTACGACTGTCCACATTGATGATAATGTAAATATGGCTAACGGTGATGCCCTTGAAGCGAGTGCTGCAGAAGGATCCAAAGGAGCCACGGCCGTTGAAGCACCAGAACCACCAACTCAAAGTACAGACATTGGTGGAAGCTCCGGTGAGCATGATCCTAGTAGTAGAAGTACTGCTGGTGCTGCTTCTCAAGATGACAATGTTGACGGTAATACTAGCGGGCAATCTTATCCAGCTGGTGAAATTTCTGCAGCGTTGCAATCAAACGCAACTCCATTATTAGAATATATTGGTAATTTAGAAAGTCCACGAGGATACGACGCAGTTTTAAGCGGAATTAGCCAATCACGCCAACCACCAAAACAACTTACGACTATGACTATACAAGAGGTTTTGGACTGGCAAGAGCGTATTGATAACGGCCCACAAGCTTCTGAAGCAGCGGGAAGATACCAAATTGTTGAAGATACATTACGAGGTTATAACAACGATAGATTTTCAAGCCGTCAAGCAGCTATAGCTGCCGGAAGAGGATCGTCAGCACTTTATACAAAAGCCGGACTTAGTGGCGGTGATTTGTTTAGCGTTATAAACCAAGATAAAATGGCTATGGTTTTAATTGAACAAAGAGGATTGAGTAAATATTTAAATGACGAAATTCGTTGGGATGAATTCGCTAATAACTTATCTAATGAATTTGCATCGTTACCTATTGTTGGCGGTCCTAATGCTGGACAAAGTAGTTACGAAGGAGTTGCAGGTAATAGTTCATTAGGCGGCGACACAGCGGCCGCTAAAATCCAGGGTATACGTAGTGCTATTGAAGCAGTCAAAGCTAGAGCATCAGCATTACCTGGTGATCCAACAAATACAACAGGAGGTGCTCAATAATGGCTTGTACATGTAGTCCTAAAAGCAGTAAGATGTGTGATAGTTGTTTACGAGCAGCTGCACCTAGAGTAATTGGAAGCAATGTAAAAGCAAATGGTGAGTTTACACTTAATCAAGTTGAAGAATTTACAAGACAATTTGAGGCTACAATTGTAGCTGATGTTGAAAACAATCCTTTAACAAAGGTAGTAAAACGTTTTGGAAATGAATTTTATGATTCCTTAAACAAAGTTAATACTGAGTTTTTGCAAAGACCAGATATTGTTAATCAACTACCCGATTATAAAGTCATATCTGAAAGATTAACTTATGGTCCTATCACTGCTTTAGAATATGCAGCATTTTTATCAGATAGTAATTACACTCCTGGATCTGCAATTATAAATGGAAACGCAAATGGTTCAAAGTTTATAAGAGAACTTGATAACTATTATAATGGTGATTTTTCAGATAGTGTGTTAGGTGGATTTTGTTCTTTGTTTGGAAATATTTTTGGAGCAATTGGTGGGTTCTTTAATATACTTGGAACTGTAGGTGCTTTAATTAGTGACGCCTTAGAGTTTATCTCTAAAATTAGAAACATTGAAGATCCTATAAAGGCTTTATTTGATGCAATTAAAGTAAAGGCTCTTATTGAAGCCATTAAAGAAAAAATTGCTTCAATGATTGAAGGTGTAATTCAAAAAGTTAAAGACATGGTTTCAAACTTTGATGCTGCGCAAATTATGGAAAATATTTCAAACGCTATTCAAACAAAGATTTTAGATAGAATTACAAATATCAAAAACGATATTATGCTTTTCTTTTCAGAAGAAAACACGGGAAGACTTAAAGATAAAATAAAAGGAATTATCGATTATTGCATTGGACTATTTGATAACCCATCCTTAGAAGAAATTCAGTTTTTAATTGCTAGAATCTGTGCATTTGCTACGGGTATTGAAGGTTTAATCAAAGGCCTTAAAGCACCATTAGATAATTTTTCAAACCGTTATCAAGAAGTTTTTAATACTTTAGAAAATGCTGGTAATAGAGTTACTAGTGCTGCTATACAATCCGGAGCTGTTAGATATACTAGAGAAGCAAGACAAGAAGCTGCCGGGCAAACCCAGAACACGTGGAATGACGGTAGCTCATCTCCAACGTCTCGCCCAATTTTACGAGAACTGGTCAGTCCAATACGACCAGAAGAACTACAAGAATTGTCAAATGACACTTGGGAAAAGTTCCGCGATGGACAAGTTTATTGGATTAAGCCAAATCCTGGGGCAGGGTGGTTAAGGCGTGAATCAGCCAAGCCTACTCATGAAGCTTGGACGGTTCTTTCAAATGACGTAAAAGTAAGAGTTAAAAGATTGCATGGGATTTGTACACGTGAAGGTCTTATTAGTGGGCCTTGGCTGATGACCAGTGGTTATAGAAGCCCAAGAGATAATGCGTATCTGCGGTCGCAAAGCAGTGCTGTTGCTCAAAATTCTTTGCATATGCAAAAGATAGCAATAGATCTTTCAAACGTAGGCTGGAACAAAAGTGATTGGCCCCAAATAAGACAATACGGCCGAGATTGTGGTTTTGGTGGTGTTGGATTTTACTCTGGCTCGAACTTTATACATTTTGATCTCGGGCGAGTTCGCAACTGGGGTAGCTAATGAAAATAAAGATAAATAAAGTAAAGTAGGAGCGCACAATGGTAGCTGAACTATATACAGCACGAACAAAGAAAATTACCATTTATCAAGATTTCAAAAAGAATCTTGAGAAAAGCCCTGTGTCTAATGACTTAACAGTGTTTAAAGATGAAGACGCTGTAAAGGAATCAATTAAAAATTTAATATTAACAAATCGCGGTGAACGATTAATGCAGCCAAACCTTGGCGGCGATATACAAGCAATGTTATTTGAAAATATTACGCCGTCGGTTATAACATTAATCGAAGATAAAGTAAGAGATACTATTGAAATTAATGAGCCACGTGCAGAACTTGTTGACGTAATCGTAAGCTCAAATATTGATGACAATCAAGTCAATGTAAAAATAGTATTCTATATCAAAAACGTAGAACAGCCTATTGCGTTAGACGTGTTTCTAGAGAGGACTAGGTAAATGGCTAAACTAAATATTTCAGAACTTGATTTCCAAGCAATTAAAACGCAGTTTAAATCATATCTGACAAGCCAAACTCAATTTAAAGATTATAACTTTGAAGGCTCTAATATGAGCGTATTTTTGGATGTGTTAGCATATAATACTTTCCAAAATAACTTCTATACAAACATGGCAGTTAATGAAATGTTCTTAGACTCGGCTGTCTTAAAGAACTCAGTAATTTCCCACGCTAAAGAATTAAATTATCTACCAAGGTCTAGAAGATCTCCAATGGCAATATTAAATGTTACCATTACTGATCCATCTATTACAGACCAGTCTGTGACTATCCCAGCTTATTCTAATTTCACAACTACATATCAAGGCGTTAATTATGATTTCGTAAATAACGTAACGTATGTTGCTCGTAAAACAGCTCCAGGTAAATTTGTTGCAGAAAACGTAGAAGTATTTGAAGGCGCAATGTTAGCAAGCTTTGAACGTGAAGGTTATTTCATTGGTGACGATGGCATCTTAAGAGTTATTTTATCTAACGAAAACGCCGACATAGATTCAGTAGAAGTTTTTGTTGACGCTGAAGAAACTGAAAACCAAAACGTATTCCTACGTAAGAATGATATTTTTGGTGTAGGTCCATTAGATAAAGTATTTTATGTAGAACCATATTACGATGGAAGATATACGATTTACTTTGGTAATAACGTATTTGGTTTACAGCCTGAAGCATTTGAAGATATTCGTGTAAGATATAGAATTACATCTGGTGCAGAAGCAAATGGCGCATTTTCTTTTAATCTTGGCTTAACATCAGAAACAGCCGAAGCAACTGTAGAAACTGTTTCTGCTGCGGCGGGTGGTACTGAAAGAGAATCATTAGAAAGTATTCGTTATTTTGCTCCTAAGTCTATTCAAATCCAAGAACGAGCTATCACTACAAACGATTATGAAATTATTCTTAAACAGCAGTTTCCAGAAATTCAATCAATTGCTGCTTATGGTGGAGAATCACTTGACCCACCACAGTTTGGTAAGGTTGCTATTTCAGTTTACTTAGGAGAAGGTAGAGAAGGATTATCTTCAACACTATCAAGTGCTTATATTTCTTTCCTAAGAGATAAAACACCAATTGCTATTGAACCAATCTTTATTGATTCAGAATTTATTTACGGTTGTGTTAATGTAAATGTTTATTTTGATCCTAAGATTACAAAGAAATCAGTTGGTGAATTAGAATTATTAGCGAGGAACGCAATTACTACTTATGCCACAAATAACCTTGATGATTTTAATACAACATTAAGAGTTTCAAAAATGAGTTCAGCAATTGATGGTGCTGAAACTAATGCATTCGTTAGTAACGAAGTTATGGCTTGTCCTTATATCATATATTCACCACCATTAAATGTTTCAGCAAGCCCTGCATTTAAATTCTTTGCAGAGCTTATTAAGCCATATCCGTTTAACCCTGCTAAAGGATTTACTGATTATAAACCGGCGGTTAAGAGTAGTGTATTCCAATATAATAACTTAGATTCTTTCTTCCAAGACGATGGTAATGGTAATATCCAAATTGTTACTTCAGATTTAGTTAACCCACAGGTTGTAAATCCAATTGCTGGTAATATTAACTACCAAACAGGCGAGATTAACTTAATTGGTTTCCAAACACAGGGTTATCAAGGTTCAGGTATTAGAGTAATGGTAACAACAGCCAAAGATGACATCAAGGCTCCAAGCGGTAGAATCTTTATTCTCGATGATAATGATGTTACTATTAACATGATAGAGGTCAAATAAAATGGCTGACAACCAAGTCACACTAGTTGAAAAAAATATTGCATTTAAAATAGCTCAGCAGTTTCCAGCTATATACCGTGAAAACGGTAAAGAACTTGTTGACATGGTTGAACAATATTATAGGTTTGTAGAAGATCAACCTAACATGGGTGTATATAACGCTCGAAGAATGTTTGAATACCGCGACATTGGAACTACTTTAGCTTCAATGATTGTATTCTATAAAAAGAAATATATGGCTGACCTTCCAGCTTTAGATGATGATGTTGTAAAATTCGTAATTAAAAACATTATGGATTTATACAGACGCAAAGGTACTGAGTCTGGTATTATACTTTTCTTTAGATTGTTTTTCCAAGATGATGTTTACGTAAGCTATCCATCTAAGTATATGTTTAAGCCTTCTGATTCTAATTGGAAGACCGGTACTTATCTTCAAATGTTTCCAAACAATAACAATTTCCTTGCACCTGACGGTGTTACTAGGTATGAGTATAAAGACCTTTTAAGTAGAAATATTATTGGTTCTATTTCAAAAGCAAAAGCTATTGTTGATAAAATTAACTTTGTATATTTAAATGGTACACTTACACCTATTATCTATATTACTGATCCAAAAGGTAAGTTTGAAAAGTACGATGATATTCTAACAAGAATTAATGGATCAGACATTGCGTTTGGTAAACTTAATGGTTCAGCAAGTTCACTTGATATTGACTTAGCTTATGGTGGTACTACCGGAAATAAGATTGGCGATATTCTTGGAATTGAAAGTGAGTACGGCGCAGGCGGTGAAGCTATTGTTACTGGATTACAAGACGAGTTTACTGGTACTGTTTCATATGATTTAGAAGACGGCGGTTTTGGATATACTATTTTAAATACAAAACTTTTAGTTTCAAATCAAGTTTTCATTTTAAATAACGCAAACACAGAATTTGTAGAACTAGAAGTTTTAACAGATACAGCTGGTAACCAAGGTACAGTAATTGGCCAGAATATTTCTGCCGTTGGTGTTAAAATGGAACCAGGAGATGAGTTTGATATTAGCAGAGATATTACGTCTGCTGCTCGAGGTGTAACATATACTGCATACGACCCAGTAACAAAAACAGGTGACATCTTTACAGTTGCTGGTAAAAACGATTCTTCACCAGGTCCATTATATGCTAACACCGGTGATCCAACTCATGTTAGGGTTGAAGAACTTACTAATATTGAAAACGTTTCTCTTATTACTGATATCATTTCAAACTTTGTAGATGTTCCATTAAACTCTTCAGATTTTAATACGGTACCACCTGCGGTGATTCCAATGACAGGTACTGCAAGCCCAGTTACTCTTGCCACACCAATGGATGAAGCCTTCGACTTAACACCATTTGATATTGGTACTATTGTTGCCTTTGAAAATGTTAACCCTGGATCTAATTATATTAACGATGTCTTTTCTCTAGTTAGAGATGAACAAATGATAGCGTTTGAAAGATTTGAACAGATTTTATTAGTTGATAATTTCAGTGCTAGCTTTACAATTGGCGATATAATTAACCAGCCACTTACTGGAACGACAGGTTTAATTACTAAAGTTGATGTTGACCTTGGCGCATTGTACGTGAGACCTTATAGCTATTATGGTTTTAAAACAGGTACAAATGATTTCTTTAATCACAAAGGAAATGCATATGATCTACTTGCAGTAGAAAGAGATTACACCTCAAGACGGTTTGGTGAAAACGCCGTTATGGGTAACGAAACATTATTTTCTACTGGTAGAATTTCTGAAGCTGAAATAAGAAACTCTGGCTTTGGCTATATTGATGGTGAAACAGTTTATCTAATTAATGATGACGGTGAGCGTCAAGCAAAAGCTACTATGAATGCAGACTCTCAAGGTATTTCAGCAGGTTTCTGGAGTAGCTTAACATCTCATGTTAATGGATATACTAAAACACTTGCAGACGATGGCGAAGATGTTTATTATGATCCAGATACTCGAGTACAAGACAGCGATTATTACCAAGAGTTTTCTTATGTTATTAAATCAACTATTGATAGCAAAAGATATGAAGAAGCGCTTAAGGATACTACGCACTTAGCAGGAACAAAAATGTTCAGTAGATTTTCTTATCAGAAAAAGACTGGACCAACAATATCTCACTTGTTTAGACAAGTCAGAAAAGACGATTATATTATCGGTGGCGATCCAATCGTTGGACCGGGCCAAGCAATTGGCGATCAAACAGTGAGAGCAGATAATGCGGTATGGACTTCAGATTCTACTAACTTTACTGTTGACAATTCGTAATAAATAGTATATAAACACAGGAGCTTAATAACATGGCAAAACAGGTAATTAATGTTGGAGCCGCAGCTAACGACGGTACTGGTGATCCACTTAGAACCGCCATGCAAAAAGTTAATTTAAACTTTACCGAATTGTACGATGCAGACGAAGCAGCGTTTGGTGGAAGTTACGATGATTTAACAGACAAGCCAGATATTCCATCTGACCTTACAGATCTCGGTATTACAGACGGCAATGCGGGCCAATTTCTTTCAACCGATGGATCAGGAAACTTTTCATTCGCAAATACTGGTGGCGGTGGTGGCGGTGCAGTATACACAAACGCAAACGTAGACGCACATATTAACGTAAGTGCAGCAGGAAACAATGAAGTATTAGCATGGTCTGGTACAGATTACGAATGGGTAGAGCAAGCGTCAGGTGGCGGTGGTCTATCAAATAACGCTATTATTGATTTAGTTACCGGTGCTGACCTTGATATGGGTGGCAATAAGGTATTATTCAATAACGTATATTCATTACTTAGCGACCTTCCAAGTGCAAGTAGTTATCATGGTATGTTTGCACACGTACATGATACTGGTAAAGCATATTACGCACATAGTGGTGCATGGATTCGCCTAGCAAACTATGATGAACTTGGCTCAGGTGGTGGTTCAAATACGTCAACATTTGCAGAGTTGACTGAAGTAGATGCTGCTGACTTAGATGTACATGACATTGGTGTTCAAGCTAAAACAACTCATGTGATGACACCAAATGGTTCTTCAGCATATCGTTCAGACATTTATGGCACAACTGATAATCCAACAATCCACGTAAGAGCTGGTGAAACAATCGCGTTTGACTTATCAAGCATAACGAGTTCTCATCCATTCCAAATTGAAACAGCAGGTGGCGCAGCTTATAGCACAGGCTTAATACATATTGCACCGGATGGTACCAAATCTACTGCAGCAAATGCCCAAGGTAAAACCTCTGGTACATTGTATTGGAAAGTTCCAGGATCAATTAGTGGTACTTATAAGTATATTTGTACTGTTCATGGAGCAATGATTGGCGATATTGAAATTGAAGCTGCGGCAGGCGCCGGCGGTGGTTCAAGTCTACAATCAAGAACTGACGTAACAGCAACTACAGGTACACTGGCAAACAACGCTGCTGCTGACTTAAGCATTACAGGTTTTAAAGGTTATGCATTAATGGCTATTGAAACTGATAAAGCTGCTTGGGTACGTGTATATGTTAATGGTGCTACAAGAACTGCTGATGCGAGTAGATTAGATACTGCTGATCCTTTACCAGATGCAGGTGTGATTGCTGAAGTTATTACAACTGGTGCTGAAACAGTAATTGTTTCGCCTGGTACAATTGGTTATAGCCTAGAGTCTACACCAAATACTACTATCCCGTTAAGAGTAGAAAATAGGTCAGGCTCAACAGGTACAGTACAAGTCACCCTTACCGTACTTCAATTGGAGGCTTAATAAATGCTCAGAGAGTGGATTGTTACTCTTCATAATAAAGAAGATCTCGAAGGTTTCTATGAAGATATGGAAACGCCGGGTGGTAATTTGTTCATTCCAGATCGAGCAGTTGAAGTATCTAATAAAAGACCAATTAGTCGCAATACTCACTATATGCTTACCGATGATGAAGTTGAATTAATTAAATCTGATGATAGAGTTTGGGGTGTTGATTTAAGAGAATTAGTTGAACTAAGTATTAAACCATCTTATAAAATTACAAATGGTGAGTTTGATAAAAACTGGTTTACCGATGCTTCAGATATTAACTGGGGTTTGCTTAGACATAGTGAAGCATTGAATAGATCAAATTGGGGTGCAGACGGTTCTTCACTTATAATTGACACATTAGCTATCACAGCATCGGGTAAGAATGTTGATGTTATTATTGTGGACGGGCATATTGATCCAGCCCATCCAGAGTTTGCAGTAAATTCAGATGGCTCGGGTGGTAGTAGAATTATTCAAGAAAACTGGTTCTCACATGGTGGCTCAGGCACTTATACATATGATCGTTCAGGTTCATATACAAATGCTACAGATGAAAGTGACAACAACCACGGCTG
>Ga0181399_1000821_pt1 | contig 11276 bp, 16 predicted proteins | sample 22SPOviralmetaG_FD_130128 | JGI IMG/M metagenome (GOLD analysis project Ga0181399, IMG submission 130128) | Marine viral communities from the oligotrophic San Pedro Time Series (SPOT) site, San Pedro Channel, CA, USA - 22 SPOT_SRF_2011-05-21 | ecosystem: Environmental > Aquatic > Marine > Strait...
CACCTGATTGTCCTGGGCGTGCCCCGCAACCTTGAGTTTTCCAAAAGACAATTTGGTGGACACGTGGGTCAAGTTACTGGTTGCATTATAGGTTATGGGGGCACCCTCTAGGGTCCCTGCATTAGAGTACAGCACCTGATTGTCCTGGGCGTGGTCCTGAATATTTATGCCCTTTAGTACTCTCAGAGTACCTTGGATTTTAACAGGTAAAGACCTAGTAGAGTCTACAGCAATAGTTGTACCATAAGCACTCCCATTTGTATAAGACAAGTTGAAAGTGTTATCATCTTGGTAACTTATTGCCACATTTCCACTTGGTCTTTGCATAACAATTCCACTTGTTGTGTTGTCTTCGGAATTTGAAGATATCTCCAAGATTGGGTCGTCCACAACAACATTTTCAACTTTTATTTGTGAAACACTCCCCAGCACCTTGAGACCTCCCAAAATATTTAATTTTCCAGGGATTGTTGTTTCTTGTGACACAGTGTCATAAGTTATTGGTGCACCCTCTAAGGTCCCTGCATTAGAGAACAGTAATTGGTTTTCAGAGGCGTGACTTGTAACAGTTATTTTACCCGCGGAAAATCTACCCCCAATTGAAAATGCCCCCGTAGATCTGTTGTGGGTTACATTATTTGCGCCGACCATGGAACCTTCTTCATTTACAAGTACATCGTGACTTGTTGATACTTCTACTATATCGTACGTATTAGCTTTTATTCGTCCTTTTACAGTTAACTTCTTTGTGGTATTGTTTATAAAAGCAGTTGTCCCCACTGAGAGTGTATCAACAGGGTTTGTATTTGATATACCAAATTTTGTTCCATTCGTAACAACATTTCTGAGTGTTAGTTTATCTGTTGTTACCGCACCATACTGTGTGATCTGAGCTAGGGTGACGTCTGTGAGTTTAGAACCATCACCTGATATCTCGGCCATTACGACCTTCTCGGCACTCGAGTCAACTGAACGTGACATTACTTATTTTTAATCTACATTTAATTTGCATAAACAACTCCACCCATACCATTTTGTATCCTAAGTATGTTGTAATTTACTGCATACACGGGTTGTGTAAGAATTTCATCGCTGTGAATACGGAATGTAGTAACCCTGCTAAAATTTAGAGTACCTGTTGGTTGTAACTTAGATGTATCCAGACAGAAAGGGTATATAAACATATATGTCTTGTTACCGCGTGAAAATTGTGTATGATAATACGCAGGTATTGTTGTAAAATAAGGAGAACTTTGTTTAGAATCTGTTATATCTATACCATTAATCTCAAATTTTATCTTGTTTGTCACGGATGCAAGGGGATTTGATCCACCAACCACGGCATTACTGCTTGCTAAGAACTTTACTGGGTGATTAAAGGACAATTCCTGAATCTTTTCACCAGAGGGAATATTTTTCTGCACTTGGAATATTAACATATCCATCTTTTCCAGATTACGCAGTGTATTTCTCTCGGGGTCATCAAGACAAATGAAATTTGCCGCAAATTCAAAACTGTATCCGCTAACACCCGAACCCCAATATATCCGTATGTCTACATCATGATGTTCCAGACACACAAGAGGTAGAGAACTTTGCCAATTTTCACAACAGAAAAATCGCAGCGGATAAAAATCAGAACTTGCATCTATACCATTATGAAGAGATGCGGCAGACCCTTGGGTGTACCTCTGGGAAAGTGTATCAATTGCAATCTGTTCACAAAACGCACTGTCTTGAATATCTATAACTTGACCTCCAATAAGGAACTCTATCTTATCGATAAGATTTGTCCAATTTGATATTGATTGAACAACACCACCTGATAAAGCTGTTATAAACATGTAATTTAAGAGATCACCTTTTTTCTCAAGTTTTATAGAAGACATTCCGCCTGGTGACGGGTTTCCTTGAATAATCTGACGGTCAACATACTGTGCAAAATTTGTATGTCTCCGGTATGCACTCCTAAAAAATGATATATCGGGATTACTTACAAAGTGTACATCTTGCTGACCAACGGCAATCAGTTGAACTATTCCACCTGACATTATTGTAATAACTTAATATAACATTTTCGCAGAATTTTCGAATACCAATAAGTGTTTAAACCTAAGTTTGTTAGGTGAACAGTTACGACAACAGGATCTGTATATATAATATATTGTAGGTGCATTAATGATAGATACATTCTGTAGTATGTATATGTGAAAACAATAGGCAAGATTAACAAACGGTTTTTAGTCATCATGTATAGAGCCAACCACGGGGTGGTAAATTCGTACATAATTGTATTTTGTAGAATACCGTGATACATATTTCTCCAGTATACCCAAGTTATTCCAATAATATTTATATAGTGATGAATAAGGTAATCTAAACCTTGTACATGTATATCATTGATTAGATATAAAAGTAATGCTATTATGGGAACATGAATTGGAGAATTTTTATCTATAGATGACATCAAAAACATAGGATCAGTATTTAACCATGGACCATTTACCCAAAGAACACATGAACTTATAAACGTAGAGAATGCAAATGAAAGTGCCCAATTATCCATTCTACTGTATACAAAATTATTGTCTTAAACACAATTAAAATTCTGGGTCCCTCTGTGTATAGAATGGCTCCCTTTCTTGCTTTCGATTGCGAGACTACCGGCCTCCCCACCCACCGCCGGTGTGGATTCAAGAATCTCGCGGCATTCGAGAAGTGTCGTCTGGTTTCACTCGCCGTAGTTGAATTTGACAAGGATCACAAGGAATGTGGCACGTGGCATTACATTGTGAAGCCAGAGGGTTTCCAGGTTGAGGCCACTGAGATCCATGGGATTACACACGAACAGGCCCTCGCAGAGGGTCGTCCGTTCGAAGAAATTTACGACGAAATTTCCATGATGTTCACTGAGGTGCCAGTTATTGTTGGCCACAATCTCGAATTTGACATCAACTGTTTGTCGTCTGAGATCTGGCGTCGAGGTTTGGACTTGGATTTCATGCAAAAGATAACTCCTGTGTGCACTCTCAAGATGACCAAGAGTATCTTTTTTGAACCCCGTAAGCTCGGTATTCTCTACAAAGAACTGTTTGGTCGCGAACTCGAGGGTGCCCATGATGCTCTTAATGACTCACGTGCCGCCGGAGAGATTTATTCTCACTATACAAAAGGCGATCCCCGTAAGTACAACGAACTGGGTGTCAAGACTGTGTGGCTAAAGGTTTCTGATATCGGTGCAAGCGTTGATATGTGCGGTTTCAAGAAACCCCGTGAGATTATAGATAATCTCTGGCATAAATATCATCCCGTGAACTTCAAGGGGCAGACCCGCGAACAAGAACGCGTTACTGCCTTGACCGTGTCTCCTAGTGTTATACAGAATGTATATTCAAATGTTTCTTTGTTTTCCGGAACATCTGAAGAGGTTCAGTCTGCTTTCAAAATGGCCGAAGAGATTGTCAATAACAATATTGATATGTCTAAGGAACAAAAAAACCTTGTGACACAACACATTCGCAAGACCCTCTATACGAATCACGGTATCGCAACCGAATCGGTAACCGCTCATACCATGGAAACTACGGGAGAGTTAATTGAAGATGAAACCTTCTATAAGTTTCCTCTCTGTAAGATTATGAACACGGAATATATATTGTGTGGACGCATTGATCGGGTTGAGATTATGCCCGACGGTACGCGAAATCTTGTGGAGATTAAAAATCGTACCAAGTGTATCTTCAACAAAGTTAGGGATTATGAAAATGCTCAGGTTCAAGCCTACCTCCAAATGAATCGTGATTGGCGATACGCCCGCCTAGTGGAACAGTATAATTCTGAGAGTGTTTCACATACCGTTCAGCGTGATGATATTTATTGGGGTAATCTTGTTTATAAGTTGACCGAGTTTTGCCGGGCCCTCCACCACCACATGTCCTCTTAAAAAAAGTTCCCGTGACCAAAAGATTGTTTAAAAAATAACTAAATTCTGATGGACCACAGTGTAGGAACAATGACTCTCGAACTCCCTGAGACCGTTCAGTGGTACATCTGGAACATCTATGGCAAGAATCACGTTATGAGCGAACTCATAAACAAGTTTGAGTTTGTGTGGCACGAGCCCAGTGACCGTCTCAAGGAACTTGTATCATGTGATCAAGGTGCCATCCAGCATGGACACCATGAACTTGCTGACATGATAGAAGATGAGAACATGTGGGCCTATAATATTTGTGTTGGGGATCGGTGTGGAAACTGCAAACAATACGGGTTCCCATGTACAAACCTAGCAATGTACGGATTTAAGAATTCCCACATAGACTGTCTGTTTCACGCAAATTTTTAAAAATGTTCTATTTTAAAAAACATGTATAGACATGTATTAAGTTTTCGCAGACCACGGAGTACTAGAAAGATGCCCACCGATAGTCTCGCAGCCCGTGTTGCCCTGCGTGAGCTCCCTATTGACATCCAACATAAGATTATGTGCATTGTGCATACACCCCCACCCGCTCCGCGAAAGGCTGTAATGTCTAAACGTCTACAGGGGTTTATTAACCGTTGGAAGGACCCTGAACGCCCAAATATTATGCCACGTGCACTTTTTTAAAAAAAGGGTGTACCCAAAAAATATGTTTCAAACAAAAATAAGTTTTGACAGACCCCTGTATAAGAAAAAACAGCAAGATGCTCGCCCGCAATGTACTGATCATGTGCGAGAACACTGATGGAAGTTACTTCTCTTACCTTGGCAAGATTAATAATGTGAAAAATAATCTTTTCAATGTACGTGGTGACAATCGGTGGTACAACCTTAAGAACATTATTAAGTTTTCCGAGACGTTTGAAGACAATGTCTGTAAGAACTGTGGAAAGAAATGTACTGGGAATATGTGCAACGGAACAATGTGTTACTCTGAAACCGAGTACAAGGTATACAAGTTGATTAAGATATCTCAGTGTGGAACCCTTGTAAAGGTCAAGTGGGAAATTAATGGAGAGATCACATGGGAACCTATTGAGAACATCAAAGATGATGTACCTGAAATGTTCAAGACGTTCGTCGATAAGACAGGTAACCCTGGGAATGGGTTTACGTACAGCCCCCGCAACCACGAGATGCATCGCGATTTGCGACTTCGTGAGGACCGGCACCAACTCCGTGAGAATCTTTGGTCTCATGAAATAGAACCTACAGAGAATGTATATACCACCTATAACAATATGTTATGTACTGTAGAAGGAAAGTGGCTCCCCAAGTCAAAGTTCTCAGACAGACGTCTTAAGTGGGTTAACCGTGGAAAGCGTTACAACCTTCACCCCCATTAGTTTTTTAAAAAGTTCCGGAAATAAAAATTATGTTCTAAACAAATATAACAAATGATTGGTACACAACAACTCGTAAAATCCGTTCCGTTCAGAGATCAAGTTGAACAAACACGTGAACTTGGATCTAATATCATTAAATGTAGATATGATGAAGATGGTTTAGACGAAGTTCTAGATGATCCCAATTTCAAGTATTATTTCTTTTGGTTCCGGAGCAATGGAAAAAATTTTACAAGTGGAGAAGTTGATGAGGAAACAGAATATCGTGAAACCTTTCAAGCTGCATGGAAACTTATTGAACGTTACAAGTATCAACATAAAGTGTTCTTTTTTGGTAATTGGGAGGGTGATTGGTACCTCCTCCCTGAAAAAAACAAAAATATAGATGCCGAACCCCAGAGGATCCAAGGTATGATCAAATGGCATCAAGTGCGTTACAGAGCCATCGAGGATGTTAGACGTATTTATTCAAATTTTGGGACCCAGATTTATTATTATATTGAGATGAACAGGGTAACAGATGCTTGGGATTTAAATATGAAAAGACTTGTAAACAGTGTTCTTCCATATGTAAAGACGGATTTTGTGTCCCTATCATCTTGGGAACTTCAAGAAAAAACAGGTGATGAAATTGCAAGTATATTTGATTATATAAATTCATATGCAAATTATTCGGACGTTAAGACCCCTTGGGAACAGAAAATATTTATTGGAGAATTTGGTATACCCTCTGCACGATTTGATTATGACGGTATCAAACATTGTGAGGAAAATATAAAAACTTATAAAAAATTTAAAGCTCTTGGTTGTCCTTTTGTACTCTATTGGGCTATGCACAATAATGAATACAAACCAAATGGTTCCCCCAAGGGTCTCTGGTTGATAGATCAACTCGGAAATCGAACACCACTTTTCTGGGAAATTCAAAAAATGTGTGTAGAACAGTGTTAAATTGTATTGGACACTATAACAGTATGATGTACACCCCTAGCTCCCCAGCGTTCCACGTGACCCCAGATGTTCTCCGTAGGATGGGAGAACTCTCCAAGTGTTCCGTACAGGGCTGTCATCTAGAGAGATGCAGGGGTCTCACCCGATGCTGTGAGCACTCATCAGAAGATGACTGTCCCGTATGTTATGAAAAGATGAATCATAACAATTCATATGAAACCCCGTGTGGACATCGGTTTCATATGAATTGTCTGATAAAGTGGAGGGATGAATGTCAAACAACATGTCCAATGTGTCGTCACAGGATTTTTGCAGATCCAGTTGGGTTATTTCCAAATCCAGACGGATCGGGGGCTATGATCAATGTATTTGAACAAGATAATATATCATGGCTTAGAATGTTAAATCCAAATGAATAACAAATGGGTGAGGAACCCCAACTCCGTAAGAAACATCTTGCTCACGACCGACATAAAAATAAAAAATTATTATATTCAAATAAACACATACGAATCAATGAGTCAATCAGGAGAGGAATGGTACACCCCAATTTCACAAAAAACACATCCAAACAATAATATTGTTCAAGACACACTTAAATATATCTATTCCTTTTTTATAAAATGAGTCCTTTCATTTGTTCGTGTGGTAAGTGTGGTGTACCCAAAACAAAAAATACTCACACACAAACGGAACCTGTGGAACCTGAATGGTACTATACCGTATTTAAAAGTATAGAACAATATATCTATAGGTAATATGAAACTCAACAATTTTACGTTTTATTCTTCAACCAAAATGATTATGGAATCCTATGAAATAGGAGAAGGATATATTAATGTACCACATCTCTCGGAACATAATATCGACCCACTGACAGGTGAACCCCTTGACGAAATACCCCCACCATATATGGGACACGGATGGTTCGTCAAGAGTTTTAGTAATATTGGTCCTACCGACATTGTTAACATTGAACATTTGTTAGATACTTGCCCAAGGGAACAATGGGCTGACACTTTTATAGTGTTTAGCAGACGTGCGTCAGTTAAGTGTCGCCCTTGTATGCCCCCGCCACCAACTTATATTGGTTGGGCTAAAAAAATATAATTAATAATTAAATATGAAACTCAATAGAGAGGAATTTGATTTTTTAGTTAAATATGTGCGTACAGAAGAACCACCGTCGCCCAAGACAGTTCCCGAACCTGGAACGGCAATTGTACAAATTAAATCTGATCAGGAACAGCTGGCAAACAGACTTATGTTAATATTAAAAAACAAGGGTATGTTGAATAGTAGAGAATTTGATGCTTTGTCTTCCAGAAACATAAACAAGAGACTGAGAGTTCTTTATAATAGAATAAATCCTAAACCCGAACCGAGTGGAATCACCGAAGGTGGTGTTCGTGTGCAAAGACAATTTGTTGTTATACGTCACGGTCGGGAAGAAACTGTTGATATAAGTCAATTTACACCTATCGCTAGTCATGATGGTGTCATAAAAATGTACTTGAGAACAAATCCATCTGGGGACCCCAGTGAAATCTATATGATAGATGCAGAAACTGGAAAGGCATTTACGTACAGTGGTCCTGAAATAACAAATCCAATGAACATTGTCGGCAAGGGTGGTGGAATTATGTTCAGGCTTATTGATAATTTGGTAAAAAGTGTGAGACAAAAATATTCAACTTCTAATGAAAACAACCTTATTACACAAATTATAAAAATAAACACACAATTCAAAAAAAGGTATCAGAAAGGACTTAACATAGAGTCAGATGAATTAATTATTCTACCAACCATATTCAAAGCAAGGGATCTAAAGGGTTTACAAAAACAATTAGGTCCAGATTTATTTAATAAACTTGTATCTAGTGATGGGTCTAGAGCACATAACCAACGTCTAGAACTGTACAAGTTATTTTACACTCCCATGTTGCAGCCATTGCTTGTGGCGGATAACAATATAGATGAGATAAAGAGACACTTATCGATTAAACAGCTTGAAGCATTTAAACTCAAGGCAACTGGCCAACAAGTCCCACTGGCTCTTAGAAAAGAGATTGCGGCAGTTGATTTAATACTCACATTGAAATTGATTAATTCACGCAATTCTTCACAAACACAAACATACATTAGAAATATGAATAAAACTGTTCGTGCGACACCAGTTGCTGTACAAACAAATGAAGCAGAAGAAGAGGAAAATACTGCTGGTATATAATATATAAATGCCTTATAATATCAGAAAACTTCCTGGTCGGGACACATATCGTGTTACAAGTTCAAAGGGTGGAGCCGTTAAGGCCCGTGAGACCACCCTCCAGAAGGCCCAGGCCCAGGTGCGTCTCCTTCACGCCTTGAATAGTCCTAAATTTAAGAAGAGAATCTCTGTATAATAAATATGTTCCTGTGCGAGGCTGAGAAGGAACACACAGATGATGAGTTTGATGATGAGAATGTCAAGGTTCACGGAACAGATGTATTCTTCTATGCAGGTGTAAATTCAGCAAGCGTTTCAAAATTAAATTTCATCTTGAAACGTTTGGAAAAAGATCTTATGATCAAGGCAATCGAGTACACAGGGTACGAACCCCGTGTGACACTGTACATCAAGAGTGAGGGTGGGGATATATTTGAGGGATTTAGTGCCATGGATCATATTGGAAATTCTAAGATACATATAACAACGGTTGCAGATGGATGTTGTGCAAGTGCGGCAACTTTTATGTTCCTGGCGGGACACACACGTGTAGTGAATACTCATTCTTTTTTGTTGATACATCAGATCTCTATGGATGGAATCTGGGGAAAGTACGAGGATATAAAACAAGAGCTTGTGAACAGTGATAGATTCATGGATACTATCAAGAATATATATCGAGAAAAGACAAAAATACCTCCAAAAAAGTTGGAAGAATTTATGAAAAAAGATGTTTATCTTACAGCCCAGGAGTGTCAAAAATATGGTATTATATAATAAAATATGTTCGGTGTTTCCCACAACACAAAAGAGAGAATTGAACATGTATCGACTATGTGTGTTCAGTCTTTTAGAGTTCTTATGGCAAGTATGCTCATGGTATTTGTTCATCAATCATGTGGGGATGACGAGCCAATATGTGACCGGTGGCATATATTTGATAATGGTCATTTGTTTTCGGTTGTTATAAATTTTATTTCACTTTTTAATTTTATTGTTTTATATACTTCTGAAACTTATAGACAAAACTTTTTGATTGAAAAATTTGATATTGACAAAACAGTACCAGATGATAATCTAAAAAATGCCCTACAATTTCAACCATCCATAAAGAAACATCTAAAAGAAATAAACAGACGTCACATGATAATAGTTATTTGTAATGTTATTATTTATATTATAAATGTTTGCGTTTCATCTTGGGTTATTGTGAAATATTATTATGGTGGCGCAAAAACTCTTACAGGTATTATTACAAATATTCTATTGGTAAGTTCCAAATTAGGAGAGGATCTTTATATTATGTATGAATGTAAAACAACTGAAATGATTGGTCTATCAACCTCCATAATGGAACCAGTTTCATATAATGTCATAGAATATCAAGGATCTCCTAGAGTTTAAAAAACATGTCTTGAATATAATTAAGCTTTCCCGGGCCCCAAGATAGATGGAATCCCTCCATGTACCTGTCCGGAATGCTATTACCCAATACTTAACGGGTATACATTACAAGACTGTACAACCGAGAAAGACTGCTTTGGGGATATGGAGATTTCGTCAAGGTGTTCATGAGATTACTATTAATAATAATCTCTCTGGTGTTCAATTTATGCTCACACTTGTTCACGAGATTGCTCATGCCCGTACGTGGGATCTATTCAAGGGTTCCGTGTCTCCGCATGGCAAGGAATGGAAAGATCAATACCGCCTCTTGATGCTTCCACTTCTCCATGGTTTTTTTGAACCTCATATTGAAACTCAATTAAAAGAGTACATGAAAAATCCTTATGCATCTTCTACCAGATCTCTTGAGATCCGTAAGATGGTTGAACCGGACAGGAAGATGCTTGAGGATGTACCCCCGGGTGTAACTTTCAAGATTTCTGATGGTAGAGAATTTGTAAAAATTCGTAAGAGGAGAGTTAAGTGGGAGTGTGTTACCCCAGAGGGAAAAATATACATAATCCCTGGAATTACCTCTGTTATTTTTTAAAAAAGTTTCAAATATAAAAAATATGTTTAAACAACATTTATGTACTATAGAATACTATAGTAAGAATGAATAACTTGTTAAAAGATGGTGTTACAGTTGTGAATGGTCCGCCCTGTATTCACAAGTGTGATCCACTTCTTAATGTTCTTAAAGACCAACGAGAATTCTGTATTCAAAATCCTCCTTTATATGCACTGGGTGGATTTGGGGCATTGGGAACGGCGAGTAGTTTTCATCACCCAGATATTAGATTTATAAGAAATTATATATATGATCACTTAAAACCCCAACTGGGAGAAATTTATACAGAATATAAATTGGAAATGTTATTTGACAGACTTTGTATACGCACAAAAGGTCAATCTATTTCAAAGGAACAGTGGCACAGAGATGTATCACAACATAAATTAGATGATGATATTATATTAGGTGGATGGATTAATTTAGGACCGGTTTCACAATATTTCTCATGTGTCCCGTGTACACATTTAGAAACAAGTACTAATACTGGGTTTTCTAAGGAACCTACACCAGATATTAATGGAACCTTATATAAAGTTGATCCCGGACAAATTATATTGTTTTATCAAAATATATTACATGAAGTTAAATCTGGTAAAATAAAAGATACTTCTTACAAATTATTCTTAGGTTGGCGTCTCACAAAATCATATAAACCTCTCTATAATCACAGTGAAATTATACTGGAACAGAGTGTACCACCATTACCAAGTGGTCAGATACCACCTATGTATGCAAAATTACATAGAGTAAATCATATAGAAAAACTTA
>Ga0181399_1000822_pt1 | contig 11275 bp, 13 predicted proteins | sample 22SPOviralmetaG_FD_130128 | JGI IMG/M metagenome (GOLD analysis project Ga0181399, IMG submission 130128) | Marine viral communities from the oligotrophic San Pedro Time Series (SPOT) site, San Pedro Channel, CA, USA - 22 SPOT_SRF_2011-05-21 | ecosystem: Environmental > Aquatic > Marine > Strait...
AAGAGCAAGTGGCGTGCATGACAAGACCTTCAAAGACCCTTGACAACAAGGGTCTTTTTTTGTATGATACATAAGAAGAAACTTTTCTATTAATGTCTGACTATAAGAAGACTGCACTTGTACTAGGTGCAGGTGGATTTATCGGTTCACATATGGTAAAACGACTACGCTCTGAGGGATACTGGGTGCGTGGTGTGGATCTTAAGTATCCAGAGTTCTCTGAGACTGAAGCAAATGAATTTGTTCAGGGAGACTTGCGTGATGTAAGTTTTGTTAGGGAAGTTATCCAATTCAAAGGATATTCTGGTAACTATAACGCAAACGTGCCCTATCAGTATGTTCAACCTTTTGATGAAATCTATCAGTTTGCTGCTGATATGGGTGGTGCAGGATTTGTATTTACAGGTGAGAATGATGCAGACATCATGCATAACTCTGTGTCTATCAACTTGAATGTTCTTGAAGAGGTTCGTAAACTGAATGTGACCTTTGATGGTGTAGTTAAGGACTGGACTGAATGTAATCGTCCTGCTTTAGATCAACCCACTAAAATCTTCTACTCTGGTTCTGCTTGTATGTATCCAGAGCATAATCAACTAGATCCTGATAACCCTGATTGTCGTGAAGAATCCGCATACCCTGCAAACCCAGACTCCGAGTATGGATGGGAGAAACTCTTCAGTGAGCGTCTCTATCTTGCCTACAATCGCAATCACGGTATTCCTGTTAGGATTGCTAGGTATCATAACATCTTTGGTCCTGAAGGGACCTGGGACGGTGGCAGAGAGAAGGCACCAGCTGCAATCTGCCGTAAGGTTGCTTACCTCCCGGAGAAGGGTGGAGCAATCGAGGTGTGGGGAGATGGCTTACAAACTCGTTCCTTCTTGTTCGTTGACGAATGCGTTGAAGCAACTTACCGAATGATGCAATCTGACTTTATGGGACCGGTTAATATTGGTTCTGAAGAGATGGTAACTATCAATCAACTTGTGGATACTGCTGCTAAAGTTGCAAATAAAGAAGTTACTAAGATTCATATTGATGGACCTCTTGGTGTTCGTGGACGTAACTCTAATAATGATTTAATTCGTGAGAATCTTGGTTGGGATTATGAACAAAGTCTTGAAGATGGCATTTGTAAAACATACGAATGGATTAATTCTCAGATCGAATTGGGACAAACAACTAAAAAAATTGAGGTAGAAGTTTGAAATGAATACATTGGTATATATTGGTGCCAACACCGGGGTTAGTTTGTATGGATTTTTTGATAAGTATGATCAGGTTTATGCATTTGAACCTGACCCCGAAATGTTTAGGCAGTTAAAAACTAGATTGGCACAGTTTGAATGGGTTACTCTTGTCAATGCTGCATGTTCTACTGAGAATGGAAAGACTACTTTCTACGTGACTAACAACACTGTGTCGAGTAGTCTTGGCACTCCTTCTGATGAATTTGCTAAGAAGCTTGATTCTGTCGGTGGAGATGGTGCTCCTGTTGTAAAAGAAATTGAAGTTGAGACAATCAATCTTGGGGAGTATTTGAAAGAGCAAGGTGTTGAGTTTATTGATCTATACATTTCTGACTGCCAGGGAAGTGATCTTAATGTTCTCAAGACTATGAAAGAGTATATTGATAACGATAATATCGGTGAGTTGTATATTGAAACTCATGGAGACAATACTCAGATTTACAATGGTCTTGATAATCAATATAGTGGATTTAAGAATCTGTTGAATGATAACTTTGACTTCATCCATGCCACACTGGGATCTTATGGTGCTGGTAATGCCAGTCCAGAGAGAGTTCAGTATGATGGGCAGATTGTTGATGAAGAATATATCCTAGATGTAAGTGGATGGAATGTGTCTAACCCTGAGTGGGATACATATTGGAGGTCAAAGACATATGAACCTAGTATCGGACAATCATTGAGGTCGTAATGAATATCGCTATTTTAGGATCTGCTGGACAGATCGGTGCATACTTGCAAGAGTATCTGAAAGAGAAAGGTCATGAGGTTACGGGTGTTGATATTGTTGATGGTGCTCAAAATGATCTGAGAGTCACACCTAACACCTACGTTGAGAGTATCATCAAAAAGGCAGACTTTGTGTTCTTTCTTGCCTTCGATGTTGGTGGGTCACGTTACTTGAAAAAGTACCAACATACTTTTGATTTTGTGAACAACAACACTCGTATGATGGCGAATACCTTTAAGTTGTTGAAGAGATTTAATAAGAGATTTGTGTTTGCATCTTCCCAGATGAGTAACATGAGTTATTCTCCTTATGGTGTAATGAAACGTGTTGGTGAACTTCATACTACAGCACTGAAAGGACTGACTGTTAAGTTCTGGAATGTCTATGGTATTGAAAAAGATATGGAGAAGGCTCATGTGATCACCGACTTCATTCGTAGGGGGTTTGAAGAGGGTCAGTTTGAGATGTTGACTGATGGTACTGAAGAACGTCAGTTTCTTTATGCTGAAGACTGTTGTGAAGCATTAGAGACGGTTATGGAAAACTATACTGACTTCAAACCAGAGGATCCTCTTCACATTACATCATTTAGATCAGAGACAATTAAAGAGGTTGCTGCTATGATCAAGGGATGTTTTTATATGGAAGGTATGTATGATGTTGACATCAAACCTGGTCTGGCAAAGGACAGTGTTCAGATGGATAAGAGGAATGAGGCAGATACATATATTCTAAATTGGTGGGTTCCTAAGACCACCATTGATGTGGGTATTAGGAAAGTATACGACGAGATGAAGAAGAACTATGAAAAAGTTTAAATTGATTGATAATGCTTTCTGCTACACGGGGACATGTGAATTAGGAGAACAGACTGGACATCAGGCACTTAATAGAATACCTAAGCATGTAGAGTGGATTCATGAGGGATTTAATAATCACATGAAAACCTTCAATAACTTGGAATCAACTGATGAGACTTTTTATACAGAACAACTGATTCAACTTGGATTGAATGATAATACTAGTGCTAAGAAGTATGGGTGGTTGATTGAACCCAGATGGTATAATCCCATGGCGACAGAGATCAAAAGAAATCCTGAAGTCTATATCGAATCATATGATGCAATCTTTACCCACGATAAAGAACTTTTAGACGTTGATCCAAAGTTTAAATTTGTATGGGGTCAGGGTAGCATCATTGAAGAGGTTGGATTATTTGAAAAGACTAAGTTAGTCTCTTGTGTATGCTCTGGTCTAACTATGTCTGAAGGACATCAACTCCGACTTGAGATTGCACAGCAACTTGCTCAGAGTGGTCAGGTTGATATGTATGGAAAGGCATTTAACTATATCTCTCGTAAGATTGATGGACTCAAGGATTACATGTTCTCCTTTGCTATGGAAAACTCTTGCTACGAGTCCTACTTTACAGAGAAACTACACGACTGTCTTCTTACAGGAACTATGCCAGTTTACTTAGGGGCCCCTGACATTGGTGATTTTTATAATCTTGATGGTATAATAGTTGTGGGGCGTGACGATGAGGGTAGTGTAGTCTTTGATTCAGAAGTTCTGACTGAAGAGTATTACTATGATCATCTGGACGCAGTAAAAGATAATTACAACAGAGTTATAGAAACTCAAACGTCTGAAGATTTTATCTACGTAAATTATTTCCAATGAATCGCATCACTGATTACTTTGAGCTCAAATTGAATATTGCTGAGTGGATCAAAGAGTATATAGAAAAGAACAAAATCAATTCTTTAGTTGTTGGCGTATCAGGCGGCATCGATTCCGCTGTGGTCTCTACTCTCTGTGCTGAGACTAGTCTACCCACTTATGTATTGGGAATGCCTATCCATCAGAATGAAGACCAAGAGAACCTATCAGATACACATCTTGATTGGTTGACCTGTAAGTATACCAATGTAACCAAACTTAAGTTTGACCTAACTAATACTTTTGATACATTTGTATCCTCTATGGATGGATACAATAGCAACAACCTTGCACTTGCAAATACAAGGTCTCGCATTCGTATGATCACACTATATCAGGTTGCTGGATCAGTAGATGGTATCGTTGTTGGGACTGGTAATAAGGTAGAAGATTATGGAATTGGTTTTTATACTAAGTATGGTGATGGTGGCGTTGATATTGCTCCGATTGCTGATCTTTATAAAACAGAAGTTTGGAACCTAGGTAAGTATCTTGGTGTGGACCAACGTATCATTGACGCATCACCTACAGACGGACTGTGGGATGATGGTAGATGTGATGAGGATCAAATCGGTGCTACATATGCAGACCTAGAGTATGCAATGGAAACCGGAACTGGATCTGCTGTGAGAATCCTGAATGACTTCAATACAAAAAATAAGCACAAAATGAACCCTATCCCTACATTCAAACTATGACTACATCAATTGAAGACGTAAAAAAATATTGGAATGATCGTCCTTGTAATGTAAATCACTCCAAAAAAGAGATTGGTACTAAGGAATACTTTGATGAGGTATCAAGAAAGAAGTTCATTGTAGAACCACACATTATTCCTTTCAGTCAATTCTCTAAATGGAATGGTAAGAAAGTTCTTGAGGTTGGTTGTGGACTTGGGACAGTATCAACTAAATTTGCGATGTCTGGTGCTGACTACACTGGTGTTGAACTCTCATCAGAGAGTATGAGGATTGCACAAAAACGATTTGACGTTTATAATCTGTCAGGTAGTTTCTACTGTGGCAATGCAGAACTTCTATCATCATTTGTTCCTGTTGAAACTTATGATTTAATTTATTCTTTTGGTGTGATTCATCATAGTCCACATCCAGAAAAAATTGTTTCTGAAATTAAACAGTATATGGACCAAGACAGTGTTCTTAAGATCATGCTTTATGCAAAGGACTCTTGGAAAAACTATATGATTGAAGATGGTCTTGATCAACCTGAAGCTCAATATGGTTGTCCGATTGCGAATACATATACTAAGGAAGAGGTGGTAGAACTACTTGATGGATATGAAGTTCTATCTATTGAACAAAACCACATCTTTCCATATCAAATTGAACCTTATAAGCAAGGCGAATATTTGAAGCAACCATGGTTTGCTGAAATGCCAGATGAAATGTTTGGTATCCTTGAGAAAAAACTTGGGTGGCATCTGTTAATTACTGCTAAATTAAAATGAAAATCGGAGTGTTAGGAGCAGGCAGACTCGGTATCTGTTTTGCTCTTCTGTTAGAAAAATCAGGATATGAAGTTGTTGCTTCTGATATCCGTGAAGACTACGTTGCTAACTTACGTGCTGGTTCAATCAAAACATCAGAACCACAGGTCAGTAAACTTCTGTCTAAATCTAAAAATATAACTTTTGTTAATAACAATGTAGATGTAATCGAAGAGTGTGATTTAATTTATACCTTTGTTTCTACCCCATCATTACCCGATGGTAGTTACGATATTAGTTGTATTCGTCAGATCATCAAAGATTTTAAACAATGTAATGTAGAAGGTAAGAGTTTAGTTGTTGGTTGCACTACAAATCCTGGTGATTGTGATGACTTTCAGAACCACTTAAAATCTTATGGTGTGGATGTATATTACAACCCAGAGTTTATTGCACAGGGATCTATTATCAAAGACCTAGAACATGCTGATATGGTTCTTGTTGGCGGTAATGGTAAACATATCCAAGATATTAAAAAAATTTATGATGACATTCAGGTTGATATACCAAATGTCTATGTGATGAGTCGCAAGGCAGCAGAACTTGTCAAGTTAGCAGTCAACTGTTATCTCACCACTAAAATCTCATATGCCAATATGATCGGACAGGTCATGTATAAGAGTGGTATGGAAGATGAGATTGATAATGTCTTGGACGCAATTGGTTCTGATACCAGAGTCGGTCATAAGTATCTAGGATATGGTTTTGGATTTGGTGGTCCATGTCTTCCTAGGGATAATAGAGCATTTGCTGCCTGCACTAATAAACTTGGATTAGAATATAATCTGGGACAAGTTACTGATTTATTTAACGAAGAACATAATAAATTTTTGTTGGATTACTACGTGAATAATAATCCGATGAGATTACCATATGCATTTGATAGTGTTGCATACAAGAGAGATACTGATATCATGACAGAGAGTCAGCAATATAAACTGTGTTTAGGTTTGCTGGACTTGGGGTATAAAGTATTTGTTGCAGATAATATTATAGAGCATCAATGTGATAGTAGAATTAATTGGAGTGTACCGAGTGAAGAGGTTATTTGGATTAAATTATGATTGGAAATGATAGAATAGGAAGTAATGGAAGGCTAGGAAACCAGATGTTCCAGTATGCTTCTATGAGAGGAATTGCTGCATCTAGAGGTTATGATTGGGTAGTTCCACCAGAAGACTATAATCACACGGCAAACTATGCCTTGTTTGAGACGTTTAACATGAGTAATGTAAATCCAAATAATATTGGTTTTGTGGGTGGTCAAGTTATTTGTGAGAATAATCATTGCTTTAATCGAGACTTATTTGATAAGTGTCCTGATAATTCTACTCTAGAAGGATTTTTTCAGACAGAAAAATATTTTAAAAATGTTGAAGATAATATTCGTACAGACTTTACCTTTAAGGATGATTATCTTAAGCCGTGTAAGGAGTATATTAATTCTTTAGAAACTCTACCAATTTTTCTCCATGTCCGACAATCAGACAGCATTGGTAGAGAAGAGTTTCATCCAATATTACCGATGAGTTATTATGAAGAAGCATTAGATCACTTCCCTAAAGATATTCCATGTTTTGTTTTTACTGATGATATTGATTGGTGTAAAGAACAAGAATTATTTTCAAACGACAGATTTTTGTTTAATGAGAGTAATGGAGTATATAATTATAAATCAATGGACGGACTAGGGCAGATGCAAAACTCCTTATTACCGCAAGTTGACTTATGCTTGATGTCTATGTGTTCTGGTGCTATAATTGCTAATAGTTCTTTTTCTTGGTGGGGTGCATGGTTGCAAAATGATAGAGGTAAAGTTATTGCACCGAATCCTAATAAGTGGTTTGGGACTGCCATGACACACCTAGATACTACAGATATAGTTCCTAATCGATGGACAATTTTGGATTGGAGTAAGTAAATGGTAAACTATGATACACTAGATTATGATAATGACATTGGTGCAGGAGGTCTTCAGGACATTTATGCCCTAATTGTTTTTGGTAAAGAATATAAAGGAACCTTTGTTGATATTGGATGTCGTCATCCTGTAGAACACAACAATACATATCTCCTAGAAAAATATGGATGGAATGGATACGCAGTTGACCTGGAGTACTACACTCCTCAATGGAAACAGTATCGACCGAATACCACATACCAGAACCTAGATGCATTTACTGTAAATTATGAAAAACAGTTTGCAAAGTTAAATCCAGAACCCTTGATTGACTTTCTTTCAATCGACCTTGAAGTTCCTGGCGAGCGTTTCAATATCTTGAAGAGAGTATTTGAAACTGGATATGAGTTCAAAGTAATTACAATCGAACATGATGCATATTGTCATCCACCAGAGATTGAAATGATTCCACAACGAGAGTTTTTGACCAGTAAGGGATATACTCTTGTAAGAAAGTGTGATGTTATTGAAGACTTCTGGATTAATCCCAAGTATATTGAGAAAGATCAGTATGAGATGTTGATTGCACATGATAATGGTAACCCTCAAATTCATCCTTGGAAGTTCCTGAAAGGTATTGGATATGATTGGACACACTTCTATGATAAAATTAATCTTAAAAACTTATGACTATATCATTCAATGGCCTTGGTAATGAAGGTAGACTTGGTAATCAAATGTTCCAGTACGCATCTATAAGAGGAATTGCGGATAATATAGGGGCAGACTGGATTATACCTCCAGAAGATGTTGATAGATTTGATAATTATGGATTATTTGATTGTTTTCTATTAACGCATTGTAAAGATAAAAATAAAAAAGAAAGTTATTTCGAGACTATTACCTATCGCGAGATGCATTTCAATGAAAAAATATTTAATTATGATGGAGGTAATGTAAATTTGTCTGGTAATTTTCAAAGTGAAAAATACTTTGAAAATATCTCTGATGAACTAAGAGAGGACTTTACTTTTGTTGCTGGATATCTTGACCCGTGTCAAGAATATATTAATTCTCTTGGTGGACGTGATGAGTGTATCTTTTTGCATGTTCGCAGAGGTAATCCAAACCTTACTGGACGTAGAGGGGAAAAATGGTCGTACCAGCAAGTTCAAGAGTATCATCCATTATGTAAGAAAGAATATTACTTAGAGGCTTTAAAAGAGTTTTCTGAAGATAAAAAAGTTATAGTAGTATCAGATACTATTGATTGGTGTAAAGACCAGGATTGGTTGCAGGGTGATAGGTTTCTATTTTCTGATGCTTCTTACGAAGAATTTGGTGATGGCGCATCTGTACCTTATATTGATCTTTGTCTTATGACATTATGTGGAGGTGGCATTATTGCCAACTCATCGTTATCATGGTGGGGTGCATGGTTACAAAATGATGTAGGTAAGATTGTAGTTCCTGATCCCTGGTTCGGACCTGCATATGAACATTATAATATGAAAGATATGATCCCTAAACGATGGATCAAACTTTATAATGATCCTTCACCAATAGGTATTAAATAATATGGATATATCTTTTATCATTCCTATTAGAATAGAGTCTGAAGATAGATTGAAAAATTGCATAACTGTAGTAAGTTACCTTCTTAATGTTGTTCCCACAGCAAAAATTTATATTAAAGAAGTTGATTGTGAATCTGTTTTCCAAACCCGCGCCCTTCCATTAATAAAAAGATACGCGAGTATTGAAAATTTAAATCACACTTTTCAACAAAGTCCTAGTAATTCTTTGTTTCACAGAACAAAGTATATTAATGATTTGTTTGAACAAACTTCTACTAAAGTTGTTTGGCACTATGATATTGATGTTATCTTTCCTAAAAATACCTATGAAGAAACATATAAACTTATAACCAAAGAAAAATATGATTTTGTATATCCTTATGGGTGTGGAATCTATCAGTACGCAGTAAACTATCCCAAAGAATTATTTCATAAGTTTTTAGATTCTAAGTTTAATTTATCATTATTGCAGAATAGTTCATCAAGATTACCTTGCACTGTCGGTTTTTCTCAAGTTTTTAATAGAGAATCTTACATTGATTTTGGTATGATGAATGAAAACTTTATGTCATGGGGATGTGAAGACGTAGAGTTATATTATAGAATGTCTTGTTTAGAATATAAAATAGGTAGAGTGTGGAATGATGTGTATCATTTAGAACACTCAAGAACATTTAATTCGCATTATAATAATCCTAGTTTTAATAATAACAATAATCTTTGGGAATGGTTTAGAAAACAAGACAAGGAAACTATTAGACATTACTATAACCAGCAAGAGTATTATAGAAAAAGGACGTTATGAATTTAACTTTTTTAATACCTGTAAAATTAGAAAGTGAAGATAGAATAAGAAACCTTATAACTGTTTTATCTTTTTTATCAAAATTTAATTCGCAAATATTGGTCAAAGAGTCTGATATTAGTCCTAAGTTTGAAAATTTTGTATTACCTAATTTAAAAAATATTGATAATATAGACTATACATTTGAAAAACAAAACAATAATTTTTTTCATAAAACAAAAATACTTAATGATTTAATAGATAAGTCAACCACAGAAGTCGTTGCTAATTATGATACTGATGTAATACTGCCAATTCAATCTATACAAAAAGCATACAAAATGATTGCATCAGGGTATTCAGATGTAGTATATCCATATGGTTGTGGTGTTTATCAAAGAGCAGTTACATATACGCCTGATGTATATGAAAAATATATTAACTCTAGTTTGGATGATCAGTCTATAGATATATTAAAAAATAATTCAATATTATCTAATTCAACAATAGGTTGGTGCCAGTTTATTAGAAAGAAAAACTACATAAATTCATACATGATGAATGAAGAATTTGCAGCTTGGGGGCCTGAAGATTGTGAATTATACTATAGACTAAACATACTCGGCAATAAAGTTGACAGAATTGATGATATCATATATCATTTAGATCATGCTAGGTCTGTTGATTCTTGGTTTCAAAATCCTTATTGGAGAAAGAACACGCAACTTTGGAATCAAATAAGACAATTAAATAAAAAAAATATGATTGAATATTATTCCTCGCTAGACTATGTAAAAAGGAGAAATTATGCTAGTTTTTAATCACTTAGGTACTCTCGGCAGACTTGCTAATCAGATGTTTCAGTATGCATCTTTGAGGGGTATAGCATCTAGAAAAGGTTATGATTTTGGAATACCTCCGTCTAATTTTAAAAATGAATGGCAGAATCATCAACTTTTTGAAGTATTTGAATTACCGTATCTTCCTAAACAAAATATAAAATTTCTTGATAACGGACATGCACCTGTGGTAAAAGAAAAAACTTTTACATATGATAAAGAACTTCATGATCTATGTCCAAATGAAGTTTCATTATGGGGATTTTTTCAATCGGAGAAATATTTTAAAGATATATCAATAAGTATAAAGGAAGATTTTACGTTTAAAGAAAATATATTACAACCTTGTAAACAAATGAGTAGCAATTTTGATAATGCTATTTCACTACACGTTCGCAGAACAGATTATATTTCTAATAAAGAAAATCATTTTAATCTTGGTTTAGATTATTATGAAAAAGCACTGTCCAAATTTGATAAGGATAGAACAGTAGTAGTTTTTTCGGACGATCCAAAATGGTGTCAAGAGCAAGAGTTTTTTTCCGACGATCGTTTTTTAATATCTGAGTCTAATGATAATGCTATTGATTTATGTCTTATGACTTTCTGCAATGCTCATATTATTGCAAATAGTTCATTTAGTTGGTGGGGTGCTTGGTTAGCAGATAGTAAAGAAGTGATTGCGCCTAAGACTTGGTTTGGTCCTAATAATGCACACAAATCAATTGAAGATCTTATACCAAAGAGGTGGAATTTAATTTGATGGATAGAAATAAAGCAGTATACAAACTTAAAGGCATTGGCCCAATCTATTATCTTAATCTTGATGGTCAACCAGAAAGACGTGAGTATATGGAAGATCAATTTAAGTATTGGGAAATAGAAAACTATGAAAGAATCTCTGCTTATGATGGAAGAGATGATGATCTGAGTGACATTGTAAAGGGGATGTATCCCCCTTTG
>Ga0181399_1000823_pt1 | contig 11272 bp, 20 predicted proteins | sample 22SPOviralmetaG_FD_130128 | JGI IMG/M metagenome (GOLD analysis project Ga0181399, IMG submission 130128) | Marine viral communities from the oligotrophic San Pedro Time Series (SPOT) site, San Pedro Channel, CA, USA - 22 SPOT_SRF_2011-05-21 | ecosystem: Environmental > Aquatic > Marine > Strait...
GGCATCATTGTCAGATGATTTAGATGCGGGATTTGAAAATTTAAAATCAACCAAAAGATAATGAAAGATTTAGGTATTTCAGTAGGGGAATGGACAGATAACCAATATGCAAATTTTGGAAGTTCGCAAGACCGATTACTTTTAAAAGGTATAAATGGGTTTTTACCCGCTTTTACTACTGCTTTTGGTGGAATTAGAGGTGCTAATTCTAATCTGTACGGAAATTATAAGGAAATTAGAACACGCAAAGAAACTGCTAAAATTTTGCTTGATAAGGGTTTTACAGTAGATGATATTTCTCGTTTATGGAGTAATTATAAATTAGATGTGCAAAGTAACTTTGATAAAGATAAGTTTTTAGCTTATGCAGACCGAAAAAGAATTATTGATAAAGCACGAAAGGAAGAAGAAGATAGGCTTTATGAAAAAGGAAAAGCAGAGGAAGAAAAAGAAATTATTAATGATTTAAACCTTTTTCCACCACCACAATTTACACCACAACCAAATCCCACACCTATAAAAAAAGATGAAAAAACTAATTATTTAGTTTATGGATTGATAGGCTTGGGTGTTATTGTAGGAGCATTTTTAATATTCAAAAAGAAATAATATGACAGAATTATTAGGTAAATCAGTAGGGGAATGGTCAGCTAACGACAATGTAAATTTTGGTGGAAATATGTATGGCAATAATAATAACACAAAAAATTGTGATGCTTTAATATTAGCAAATTGGCGAAATTGTGGTCTTAGTTTGAGCGAATGGTCAAGTAGAGCTTCTGCTCATAGCCACCTTAAAAAAAATGGCTTAACACCCGTACAAATTGCAAGGTATTGGACAAAATTTAAAAACGAAGTTCAAAGTTCATTTAATAGAAGTTTATTTATTTCTTACGCTATGGAGCAAAACGAGTTAGAATATGATGCTTCACAAAATCAAGGCGGAACAAGAGGAGGTGGTAGAGGAAATTCTAATACCAATGTAAATACCGACAGAAATGGAAATCCAACCACAAGTGAAGATGGAGGTCAATCAAGTGGCGGTGGAAGTACAAGCCCAAAGAGAGATACTAATACGACATCAAGTGCTATCGCACCAACAAGTAATAACACTAAATATTATATTTATGGTGGGGTTGGATTAGCAGTAATAATTGGAGCGTTTTTAATTTTTAAAAAATAAGTTATGCAAACAACAAGTAGAGATGATAGTATGATGTCAGATTTCTTTCAAGTAGGAGGACATTCTAATTTTGGTGGAATAATGAAACGCATGAAAGAACGTAAAGATATAGCTATTGCTAAAGCCAAAGAAAATAAACGAAAACAAGCGTTAGAGATTAAAAGGTTAATAGAAGAAGAAGAAAGAATTGAGCAAGAAATTATTAACGAACAAAACGTATTAAAAAATCAAGTTGTAGATACACCAACTCCACAACCAAAAGCAAATAAAACTCCTTATCTTTGGATAGGGCTTGGAGCAGTAGTTTTAGTCGGAGTAACAATATTAATAGTAAAGAAATCATAAACATAGACACAAATGAGAGTGATAGATAAAAGTTTTTTGTCAGCAAACCAACAGTATAAATTAAGTGGTTCAACATTACCATTTAAAGATTGGCTAAATAGAGAAAAGGAAAAAGGAGAGGTTATACCTAAATCGGGTGTTAGTGATGTACTTGAAGATGCTTTATTGCTTGAAGATTACAGTAGTGCGGGTGTAGAACCAATAAAAGAACCTAAAAAAACGACAGTACTTGGATTAAGTAAGCCTATATTGATGTTATCGGCATTAGTAATTGTTGGAGCAGTAGCATATAAATACTATTATAAAAAATAGATGAATTATACTTTAAATAGCAGATATGAGCAAATGACACTTGGTATTAGTGTTCAATGTGCAAGACCCGTTAAATTACGCTTAAAAGTAGTTGATGCGGAAAAACCATTGACATCATTTACCAATAGATATAAGACTGTTAATTCAAGCTACAAGTTTTATGTTAGATTGCCTATGACACCAAAGACTTTGGATATTCAGCTTACTGATGATGATGGTTCTGATATTACAAATGTTGTTAGAGTTTTAAATATAGAGAAGTACGGATTAGAAAAACGTATGGATGAGGTTGATTTTAATAGCTATTCTGTTGGAGCATTTGTAGATTTTTCACAAAGATTTAGTTTCAACGCTTCATATTTAGAGCCTAATAATTATGTAAGCGAGTTACAAGATTATCGTATAGAGTATTTACCTACAATAGTTGGGCAAAACGGAAGGGAACTACCTACACCCGCAAGAATTAGTAAGAGTACGGGTAGAATACAAGTTTCTAAAAAACTATTTAAGGATTATACAGTACCTATGAGAATGGCAATATTGTTACACGAATTTGCTCATTTTTATTTGAATGAAAATATTGACGATGAAGTAGAAGCGGATTTGAATGGATTATTAATATACTTGGGTCTTGGATACCCTCGTATTGATGGTTATGAAGCATTTTTACAAGTGTTTGAAACCACACCAACTCCGCAAAACAAAAACAGATACGATATAATAAATAATTTTATTACCAACTTTGATAATAAGAAGTTTGTAATGTATTAAAAAATAAAATATGTCAAGAGAACGAATAATAAATATACCAAAAAATAATTCAAGCGATAGCGTTTGGATAACTTGGTATGATGCTCTAAAAAGTAAATTTGGAAGAAAAAAAGCAAATTCGTTGTTTACTGCAAATTGGGATGCACAAGATGGCAGTAATTCTGATGCAAACACAACTACGCTAAGACAACATCTTGAAAAAGAGGGTAAACTTGATATAAAGGGTAGCTTTGCGGGGGAAATAAAGGATAAAGCCTTTGATGTAGCAAACTTTTTTGGAGATTATATTACAGTTGGAAAATATTTAGGACTTGGATTAGGTGTTATTTTAGTTGGTGGAGTAGGCTTGTTTATATATAACCTTGCAAAAGACCCCGACAAAGCAGTAAGAATTGGAAGTGCGGTAGCAACAAGAGGAATGTCAGAAGCAGTACCAAAAAAATAAAGATATGACGAGAAAAAATAAAATAATTTTATACGGAGGAGTATCGTTATTAACGATAAGTTATATCATTTATAATAGATGGTCGAAAAGTATATTTTATGATGAAGTTCTTAAACGAATTGGTGGAGGCTCTATAAACTTTGATGATTTAAAAGTTTGGAACTCAAGTTTTTTAGAACAAGTTAAAGCAAGTGGCAGACCATTTGCTGAATACAAGCAAGATGTATTAAGAGAAAAATCAGAAGTATTAAGAAGTGCAATACAAGGCGGTGGAACTGATGAAGATAGTGTTATTTCTGTATTTAGATTTTTTAAATCAAAAACGGGTGTTGCACAACTTGTTTCTTTTTACAATGCAAAATATAGCAGAGATTTAAAAGAAGATTTAATGGGAGATTTAAGCGATGGTTATTTAAGTCAATTAGGCTCAATAATTAGCAGAAAACCCGATGTAATATATACAAAATGAAAACAGAAAAAATATTATACATAGTAGGTGGAACTATTGGTGGATTAGTGCTAACTTATTTTGGTTATAGCCTTTGGAAAGCTAATAAAAATAAGGAATTAGCAGAAAGAGGAGAAAGACTTGAAACGGGAAGCACAACGGGTTCAACAGATGACAATACACAGTCCTCTGATGAACAAAAAGAATCAAGGGATAGTTTTCCAATGAGAGCGGGTGCATTTGGATATAAGGTATCTTTATTGCAGTCGGCTTTAAACAAATTAGGTGCATCTTTAACAGTAGATGGAAAATATGGTCAAAAAACATACGATGCGATAGGAGAACACGGAGAATTGTCTTGGTTGCAATGGAATGCCCTTTGTAATTTTCAAGCAGTAGAAATGTGTTATTTAGATAAAGACGATTATGACGATATATTAGCGGAAGCTACAAGACAAGGTTGGAAAAAAGAACAAGCAGAAGGTGTAGCAAGTGAAACTTGGAAAGAGTTTGTTATGAATGGAGATGATTGGGTATATAATAATTTAAGAATGTAATAATGGCAAAACCTTATTTTAAACCATATATATTTCCACAGACAAGTAATTGTCAGACTTTAGATGCTCAAATTAGTAGATTAAGAGATGAAAAAGACTTGGTGTATCGTGGCGAAATGGTTGGAAATAGAAGAACTGTCAAGGATTTGCTTGAAGATAAAGAAATTCAATTTGCAACTTTGAATTGTCAGCAAAGATTAGAAGATGCAAGTGTTAAAGGAAGCCTTGAAATCCAACAAGAAGAATATAAAAAGGCAGAAGAAAGAATTATCGGAGAAGCTAATAAGAAAAGACAAACAATGCTTATTGGTGGAGGAATAGTATTATTAATAGGGTTAGCAATTTTTGTAAAATAAAGATATGGGTTGGTTAAAAGATGTATTTAATCCGAGTGGAGCAGAAAATGATAGGTATAAGGACTTACTAAATCAAAAAAGAAGGCAATATCCTTCTATTTCTTATAATTATGATTCTTGGAAAAAAGTACCACCCACATTGAAGTTAAGTAAATGTATCTCTTTGGGTGCTGATGTAAAGGAATTAAGGCTATTAAAAGCGGGTAAAATAGAAGATGCTATGCTTTCTGATGGTCATAGAGTAGATGAGCGTGGAAAAAAAGTTTATACCACCATATATAATGAATATAATCAAGTTTATAATAGAAGGTATTGCGACCCAATATTGCAAACAGATATTGAAAACAAAGATGCTTTAGAGGTAAAGAGATTAGCAGATTTAACTCAAGATAGGATTGAAAAAGATACCGAGAAACAAAGAACATTAATTATTGCGGTTGGCGGTGTAGTGTTGCTTTTAGGAACAGTTATAATATTAAGAAAGCTATAATGAATAATATACAAGTAAATAGCATTGATAATATAGGGTTTTCAAATCCTAACAGTAATCCTAATTGGAATCAAGCTGATGGAAATAAAGATGGTATTTATTTTGGGCAATTAAATCCAAATTGGAGAGAAAATGCTCAAAAGATAATTGACGAGCAAAGAAAAACAATGGAGGAAATAGAAGATGCTCAAAGAGAAAAAAGTTTACCAAAGGAGATATTAATTTTTGGTGGAGGTGCTTTAGTTTTACTAACTGCATTGGTAATTTATAAATATGTAAAAAAATAAAAAATGGAAAACAATTATTTAAACGCTTGTGGTTGTGGAGGACATTCTAATATGGATGGTCAGCAATTAAAAGGCTATGGTCAAGATGTTTTAGATACAGTTCAAACGGGTGCAATGGATATTTTTGATGTTGTTAAAAGTACGGGTGGATTTGTAGTTGAGGAAGCAAAAGAAGGCTATGAAAAAGTAAAGGAACAAGGGGTAAAGTTGGATGAAAAAGAAAGAATTATAAAATCTATACCTAACTCTTATATTGTTTTTGGTGCTTTAGGATTATTAATTTATAGTATGGTTAAATAATAATGAAAAAACTTTTGTTTTTATTAGGATTAGGGGGTATTGGTTATGGTGTTTATTACTATTTTACCGAACAATTAAAGTTGGCTTTAGATTGGGATTTTAAAGTATCCAATTTTAAGCTAAACTCTATTACCTCTAAAGGTGCTGATATAGACTTAATAATTTCAGTTTTAAATAAATCATCATTTGCAGTTGAGGTAAAAGATTATGATATTGATGTATTGTATTCGGGTGTAGTAATAGCAAAGGCTAAAAACGACAATAGATTCACAGTTCAAGCAGATAGTTGGTTCGATGTTCCTACAAGTGCATATATTGGTTTTGATAGTGCTAAAGGAATATTAGGAGATTTAGGAATGACATTATTAGCAAGTAAACCCATAAAAATTACTATAAAAGGTAAAATGAATATACTTATAGCTAATATCCCAAAAGAGATTATATTTAATGCAAAAGACATAATGGTATCTCAAAATGGAGCAGAAGATTTAGGTTTAAGTAAGCCAATTAACAAAATTAATGACCTATTAGGAAAATTAGGAATAAAAATATAATTTATTTTAAAAAATAAAAATTATCTTTACGATGAAAAAAATAACAACAAATCAATGGTTAATAGGGGGCGGTATAGTTGCACTCTTGTTTATTTTATACAAAAAACAACAAAATAATAAAACGACTGATGTTGTTGGAGATACTCCCGTAAAGGATACTCCCGTAAAGGATACTCCCGTAAAGGATACTCCCGTAAAGGATAATCCAACAAGCGGTGGTTCAAACAAAATTGATACATCGGGAATCCCAAAACAATGCTTAAATGGTTTTGATTTAAAAGGTGTAAGATATTCAATTAAAGGAGATAAATTTATAAAAGAATAATTATGAGAGGAATAATTACAGAAATAACAAAATCAGAATATTTACAAGCGTGTAACGAGAAAGTTCGTTTAGATGGCTTACAAGATGCGGAAGCGGAGCGTTTAAGGAGAGAAGAAGAAGAACGTAGAAGAAGGGAAGAAGAAGAACGTAGAAGAAGGGAAGAAGCGGAGCGTTTGAGAAGGGAACAAGAAGAAGCGGAGCGTTTGAGAAGGGAACAAGAACAAAGAGAAAATGCACAATGGGATGCTTGGTTCAGAAATGTTCCGAGTGCTTGTAAGCGAGGTTTTACTGTTGGAAGTTTTAAATACACAATAGATGCAAACCAAAGAAAAATTTATAAAGAAACCACTCAAGGAGGTATTAATCAAGAATTAGGATTATGAAATATTTACGAGTAGTTAAAACAGAAATTTCAAGAGCAGAGTTTGATAGTGCTTGTCGATTTTATACAACAAGACCTTCATCGGGAACGAGTAACACGGGAGGTAGCACGGGAGGTAGCACGGGAACGGGAAATCCAAAAGATATTGGAATTAAAGATATGGATGATGGATTTATTAAAGATAGCCCAATAAGAATATTTAGATAAAAACAAGATATATGATTTTCGGAAAGACACAAAAAATAATGAAAACGGGTATTTCAAAGTATTCAAAAGAGTTTGAAACAACTAAAGAGAATACACAAATACTTGTTAGAGCAAATGAAGGAGATGGAGTAAACTACACTATGTGTAATAATTGGAAACCTAAAAACGAGGTTTCTTTTAAGGATATTATGGATGTAAGGGTAGATTTATTAGGGTTTGAGATGATGGCTTCGCCATTTTTGAGAAAAAGTGTTGATATGTATTCAAAATACTATGATGCTTCTAATTCTCAAATCAATCTTTTCATTTTTGAAAAAAGTGATAAAATAGGTGTAGCGGTATATGAAGGTACAAAGTTTAAAGAAACGCTTACATTAGAAAAACAATTTGAAAGATTAGGTATTTAAAACTATAAAATGGCAGTACAAAAAAGAGGAACGAGAGCAACTTCGGTTAGCGGAAAAGATATGACTTGGATAAAGGATAAATTGACTGAAATGGATGTCGATTTAAAACTTTTAAAACAAACTGTCATTGGAAATAAAGAGTATGGTCAAAAAGGCTTAGTCGAACAAGTAAATGAGCATAGAAAGTATATAGAAAACGACAAAAACTTAAAAGCAAAGTTTGTTGGAGCAAGTTTAGTCGTAGGAACTCTTTGGACTTTATTACTAAAGTTTTGGGATAAAATATTTGGATAAAAAATAAAAAATAAAATTATGAGTGGAGTTACAGTATCACAATCACAAAATATAACCTCTCCCGATGGAAATTCATTGGCGGTATATAAAAAAGAACCAAACGGGCAGTATATCGTAAAGGATATTTATGGTCAAGAAGAATTTTTAACATCTGAACCGATACCTAAAGTACCATCCACAAACGGAGGTGTTTCTATATGGATTCCCTTTTCGACAGAATTTACAGATAATACTGCTTTACAAGTGGTTAGTTTTGATTATAGTGGTATAGAATCTGTTGTTGATTTTGATGCACCATTCTTTGTAATGGCTTCGGGAACAATTTTTTGCACACAAAGTGCATCTCCTAATGACCCCTTAAAGGTAAACTCGGCATCTAATTATTATAGATGTGCGTTTAATTTATTAGCACGATATAGTGGAGGTGTTTGGACAACTCAAAACTCACAAGATGAATTGCCATCATCAGATGAACCCGTTGATTTAGCTTTCGATACGGGAGAATTAAGAATTTTTACGGAAACAGTAAACTTTGTTGATGCAAATACTAATAACCCAAAATTAATAATAACTACTAATATAACGGGTTCAGAAGCGGGTAATTGTACTGCAATAGTAAATGGATATGCGATGATAAATTATACTGCATACGCTCAAGACCCATTAACGGGTAGCCCAACACCAACGGGAATACAAAATGTTCCTAACATTACAGTTTTAGGTAGTTAATTAATAAAATAAATTAATATGTCAGTTACAGTATCAAAACCAAATAATATTTTATCTCCATCGGGAAATTCACTTGCGGTATTTAAAGAAGCGGGTAACACTAATTTTACTGTCAAAGACATTTATGGAGTAACACAAGAGTTAAAACTTCTTGGAAAACCCGTAACACAAGGGTCAAATGCTAATTTAGGAAATCAAATATTTACTTCATTTTCTCAAATGTTTGATGATGCTACACAAACACCATTAATTACATTTGATTTTAGTGAACTCATTAAAACGTATAAAGATAAAATTCCAAATGTTCAGATAACGGGTACAGTATATTCAACTCAAAGTGCGTGTGCTAACGAAGTAGATTCTGCTACTTCTAATTATTTACGACTTGCTTTTAACTTGTTGATACAGATTAATGCGAGTGGAGAATTGAAAACTCTTTTTAGTGTTGATGAAATTCCCGCAAGTGATGAGCCAACTTCACAAGCGTTTGATAACGCTAATTTATTTGTGTTTTTTGATTTTGCTGATATTCAAGATGCTTCGGGTAAATTAACTATTGTACCAAACACATTTCAAGACATTAGTGCTTTGACATTTAATACTGTAACTAATGTTACGGGTGGATTAGCAAATTTTTCAACACGAATGAATAATGGTTGGTTAGAACTTAATCTAAATGCGAGTTCGCAAGGTAATACAGTAAATGCAAGTAAAATAATAGACTTAATAGATATAAGTATTAGTGGTAATAATTTAACACCATCAGCTACTCCAACTACACCCGTTAATGTACCATTGACAGATGCAACTTTCCAAAGTGCTATTAATCAATGTTTAGCACAAGACCCCGTAAATGGAGATTTTGATGTTAAGCCTTATGGTACAATATCTGAATGGGATGTTAGTCAAGTAGAGGATATGTCAAATGCTTTTAGAGGAGAAACTTTTTTTAATGGAGATATAACCGCTTGGGATGTTAGTGCAGTAGAAAATATGTCGGGGATGTTTCAAAATGCACAAGCATTTAACCAAGATATAGGTGCTTGGGATGTTAGTGCAGTAGAAAATATGACTTTAATGTTTAACAACGCAAGTACATTTAATCAAGATATAAGTTCTTGGAATGTGGCTTCGGTAGAAAATATGTCAGATATGTTTAATGAAGCCTTAGCATTTAATCAATCATTAAATTCTTGGTCTGTTGGTGGAGTTGAAAATATGTCGGGTATGTTTAGCGGTGCTACATCTTTTAATGGAGCATTAAGTACTTGGAGTTTAGGACAATGTGAAGATACAAGTTTTATGTTTGCTAATGCCATATCTTTTGATAGGTCGATTCCGTTATGGAATGTTACAAATGTATTGAATATGGATTCTATGTTTGAAAACACTATATATAATCAACCTATGGGAAGTTGGAGTGTTTCAGCGTGTTTAAGTATGAATAATATGTTTAAAGATAATCCTAATATAAATCAGCCAATAGGTTCTTGGCTTACAAGTTCTTGTAAATCAATGATAAGTATGTTTGAAAACTGCACTTCATTTAACAGAGATTTGAGTGCTTGGGATGTTAGTTTAGTTACACCCGAAATAAAACGAGCAAATTTTGATACGGGTGCTACAAGTTGGGTGTTACCAAAACCTCCGTTTGGAATAATTGTACCGACAGTACCATTAACTAATGCAACTTTTCAAACTGCAATAAATGATATATTAGCGTTAGATAGTAATGGAGATGTTTTCCTTGCTCCTTATGGTAAAATTCAAGATTGGGATGTAAGTCAAGTAACTAATATGAGCCAAGCGTTTCAAACAACAAATTTTAATGGAGATTTGAGTTCTTGGGATACAAGTAGTGTTACCAATATGTCATTTATGTTTGCAGAAACTTTGTTTGTTGGAGATATAACTTCTTGGGATGTAAGTAGTGTTCAAGATTTTAAATATATGTTCCAAGATGACACCCTTTTTAATCAAGATATTGGAAGTTGGGATGTAAGTAGTGCGATAGATATGGAGTATATGTTTGGAGGTGCATCGGGATTCCAAGCGGGAGGTACACAAAGTCCAACCAATACAAATTTAAGTTCTTGGGATGTAAGTGGGGTACTTAATTTTAGTAATATGTTTATTGGAGCAAACTTTATATCTTTAGGAATAGGCTCTTGGGATGTAAGTAGTGCGACAAATATGGCATTTATGTTTTTTGGTCAAGGGTCATTAAATGAAGATATAAGTTCTTGGGATGTAAGTAGTGTTGATAATATGAATGGTATGTTTAGTAGTGCGAGTTCATTTAATCAAAATTTAAGTGGTTGGAACGTAAATCCAAATGTTACACAATGTTCAAACTTTGACAACGGAGCAAGTTCTTGGCTATTATCAAGACCATCATTTACAAGTTGTACAATATAAAATAAATAGTATGGAAAGATTACCAATACAACTTCAATTATGGAACAATTTTATTTGGGCTAAACCTCAAGTAGTTGTTAAAATATTGAAAAAGAATGGAATTAGTGTTTCATCAAGACCAACATTGCCCGAACTAATACAAAAATCTGTTCAAGGCATATCTGATGGTAACGAAGGATTAATTGAAGATATAGATGCAGTACTTAAAGATGATGGTTATAGAGGTGTAATATTTACAACGGGGTTAGTTGTATCTTCTTTAATTAGTATAGGTAGTGCTATATTTGGAGCATCCCAAGCAAAAAAGCAAAGACGAGCAATGCTTAATATGAAGCTAATGGAATTAGCAAGTAATGAAAAACTTACTTATGCTAATATTCAAGCTATGAAAGAGCAAGGTCGTATAGAAATTTTGACAAACACAATTCAAGATTACTCCATTTCTTTACAAAGAGAAGCTAC
>Ga0181399_1000824_pt1 | contig 11270 bp, 20 predicted proteins | sample 22SPOviralmetaG_FD_130128 | JGI IMG/M metagenome (GOLD analysis project Ga0181399, IMG submission 130128) | Marine viral communities from the oligotrophic San Pedro Time Series (SPOT) site, San Pedro Channel, CA, USA - 22 SPOT_SRF_2011-05-21 | ecosystem: Environmental > Aquatic > Marine > Strait...
GCAACTATATCGGCTGAATTTACAATAGTATTGGTAGATAACGATTAATGGGAAAAGAATTTTTAAAACCATACTGGGAAGACGGTGAAATAAGAATATTTGATGTTCATTGTGCCGATGAAGAATATGTATGGCATCGTGACCATGAAGATAGAGAAATAGAAGTATTAAAAGGACAAGGGTGGCAGTTTCAAATTAAAGGCTGTTTGCCATGGCTACTCGAAGCAGGTATGGTATTTAATATCAAAAAAGATGAAATGCATAGACTGATTCGTGGCGCCGATAACCTAGAACTAAGGATAGTTAAAAATGCCTAGAGCAGAAACAAATGGCCATCGACTAGATAGGATAGAAGAAAAGATAGATAAAATGGCCGATGCTATTATATCTCTTGCTCGAGCTGAAGAAAAGATACAAACGCTATCTTCTTTTAGTAAACAGCAATCTACTCAAATTTTAAATCTTATAAATAGAATTGAAGATTTAGAAAAAATGGTTATAAAAAACCAAAGTAGTTTATTTGTAATAAACAAATTTTTATGGATAGTGATTAGTGCCGTTGTGGCCACAGTTGCTTCAATGTACTTAATGAACACATAGAGGATAAAATGGAAAAGTTAATCAAGTTAGTTAGAGAAGGTTATGATCGCGATAAGCTTGTCAAAAAGATAGTAAAGCCTATCAAAGATAAGGAAAAAATGTTTCCTAAGTCAAAGAAAGAAGCTTCTGGCGATAAAGAAGAATATCAAAAATTCTTCAATGCGGCAATGAAAAAGTTTGGCGTTAAATCACCAGCCGAACTTAAAGGCGATAAAGAAAAAGAATTCTATGATTATATCGATAAGAATTGGAAAGGTGATCACGAAGAATCAGTTGAACTTGCGCTGGAATTCGGAACGCCAAATATGTCAGCTGCTGATAAAGCAAATGCTCGCCGTCGTATTAAAGATATGCAGAAGAAGAATAGAAAAAAAGAATCAGTTGAAGAATCAGTTGGCACAAATGGTCAATCACTTGAAGCTGATGAACAAGGTCGTGGCCTTAGTCCAAAGGCTCAATTTGTAAAATCAATGATGAATCCTGAAGTTGCTGCCGATGCAAATAAAACAGCATTACAAACATTTGCTAATATTATGAATTCAGTTTCTGCAAAAGGTGCGCCAAGATCAGGTGATAATACAGAGCAAGACGAGCAGTAAAGCCATATAAATAATATCAATATGAATTAACATATGGATATTATTGAATGAATAAAGATTTTGAAGTACTAACAGATGAGAATCTATATCTCTTTGCGGCAAAAAGCTATTATAATCCTCTAGGCATTGACCCTGAAGAGTTCGAAAGTGATTTAAAAAAGTTTAAGTACATTAAAAGACTTCTGAATCGTTACATAGCCAATAACGTATTAAGTGAAAGACTCATACTCAATCACTTAATACAATTGGCAAATGTATTTGGAATTAACGCAACATTAAAGATACTTGAATTTAAGTTGCACGAAAAAAAATATTGGAGCATATTAAAACCATTTTTAATCTTTTTGAAATATATTAAAAATACAGAATATACTCAAATTGAAATGGATCAAAAAATAGTTGATCAGCTAAGGAAAATATAATGGGATTATTTAAAAGAGCAACTGACCTTGTTTATACGCTTCGATTTCTAAGACTTCTTACAACTCCATTCGAAAAAACAAAAGCATTTGAGCATGGTATTATCGATAAATCCGGTAATGTCAATAAGAACTATGGCAAAATTGCTGGTGAACCAGATCCAAATAAAAGAGATAAACAAAAGAAATTAAAGAAAGAGTTCTATACTCCGTTTATCCGTCTTGTTTTTAATATTAAAAAGTTGTTAGCAAAAGTTCCAGGTGGTGGTTCTACTCTTGCTTCATATGCTGCTGCTCTCTTTCTTATCAAAGAAAAATATAATATCTCAGATGACGGTCTTGAAAAAGCTCTCAAAGAATGTAATATTGAGCCGATGGATTTATTACCAGAAAATTTCAATACAATGTGGATGACTGAAAATAATGAACCAATTCCAGGCGTTTATCGTATTCAATGTTCACAGCCTAAAATGATTATCGATACTTTAGAAGAATATGTTTATAATAATGATCAAGTTCGTATCGAAGAAAATTCTTTTGTTGGTGATGTATTTGGTGTCAATGTTTACAAAGCAACTCATTTGAAAACGATGAGAGCAACTTATGTGACAATACCGGAACTCAAAAAGTAAATACGATAAATCTATTTACATATATGCATATCCGTAGTATAATTAATATACAAGATACATGAAAGGAATATAATATGAAAACAATCATTGGATTAACCTTGGCTATAATGGCATTATCTGCTTGTAGTCCTGAAGAAGCATTTATCGGTGGTACGCTTGCAGGTCTTGTAGTATCGGATGCTTCAGATCAAAGAGCTCAAAGACAGAGACAAAGATTTGATCGTAGATCAACTGATGTTATTATTGAAACACGGCGCTACGATTATTATCCCCGCGCTCATCCACGACGCGGCTATACGAATGGTAATAGATATTGTTATAGACAATTTTCTGGCCACTATAGACCAAGGTACTGTTAATGAAAAAGACAATTATTCTTTGCGCAGCATTTCTTCTAACAAGTTGTGCTGCGCTTAATGTTTCATTTTGGGATGATAATGAAGCTTATCGAGCAATTGATATTCGAGTTCAGGCTGAAAGAATCAATTGTAACCAAAATAATTCACTTACAAACTTACAATTGCAATCTTTGCAATACAATGTTAAATGGTTAAAAACTTATTCTGAATCAAAAAGAACAAGAGACGTTACTGAAATGATAGTTCCAATCGAAGCAACGATTGATGATTTTGTAAATCGAGAAAGTTATAGTCCTGCTTATTGTAAAATAAAAAGGAATGTAATTATGGAACAATCAAAAGTAATGGCTCGAGCAATTATGGTGAGATACTAATATGACAGAAAAAATACCTTCAATCGAAGAATTAATTAAGAGCGATGATGCTGAAGTAGCAAACAAAGCTGGTCTCGTCCAAAATATCTTAGATTCGTATAAGAATGACGAAATTTCAGCAGATGAATGTAAAGAATTACTTGAAGATACTGTAAGACTTGGTGATATTAAAGAACAAGCAAATGCAACAACTGCTATGTCATATCTCTTCCTTGCCGTATCAGCAATTTCAATAGCTCTTTAATATGTTACCAAAAGTCTTCTTTATTGGCTTTAACAAGACTGCGACTTGTGCCTTTCATCAATTCTTTCTCGCCAATCATTACAATAGTTTTCATTGGCGTAATGATACAGATTATCTTGCAAAAAAGATTGTGAGCAATTATGTAATGAACCTTGATCTTTTAAGTGGAATTGATCAATACGATGTTTATTCTGATTTCAATTATTGCGAGAATAATGAATACATTGAAGCGAATGAATATTATCGAGAACTTGATGAAGATTATCCTCATTCGTATTTCATTATGCAATATAGACCACTCGACGATTGGATTGTATCAAGACTCAATCACGTGAAGAATGGTAAAAAAGATTATATTATTAGAGTACAAAAAAGTCTAGATTTACCTAATATCGATATGGTTCTTGATATGTGGGAAGAGCAGTGGAAAGTTGCTCATACTGAAATAGCTGAATATTTTAAGGGTTATAATAAGTTCTTACAATTTAACGTCGCTGAGGAAAGTATAGATAAAATAGTACATTTTCTTCGTGAAGATTATGAACTCGACCCAAAATATTTTAAAAGAGTCAACGTATCAAATGAAAAAACTATCAAATAATTGGTATTTACCTGATAACGATACGCATGGCTTAACTAATCAAACTGAAAAAAACTTTATTTACGGTCTTGAAAATTTCAATTCAAAAATAGTAAATGCTTTTCTAAAACACTGTAAAAGAAAAAGAGTTTTTCTAGATATTGGTGCTGCATTTGGTGCTGTTTCAAGAGCAGTCATTAATGATTTTGAAGAAGTACATTCATTTGAAATCAATATAGAATCAAGAGAAGCTTTACTACTTAATATGCAATCATATTCGAATTCATATATCTATGACTTTGGATGCGGTTCTCATAAAGATACAGTTCAACTTGCGTATCACAATAAATATCGAAATGTTGGTTCTATTCTCAATTCACAATTTAAACCGCATTTTAGAAATGATAAATGGAAGCCAAATCGTATTGCAAAGGTAGAAGTAAGGCCTATTGATAGTATGAATTTTAAATATGTCGATGCAATTAAAATCGATGTAGAAGGTTACGAAGTACAAGTCCTTGATGGAATGAAAAATACATTAAAATATAATTCGCCGATCGTAATAGTTGAAGCATATAATACTGATCTTCTTGATACATATATGAAAGAAACTCATCAATACAAACGTATTGGAAGAATCGGTAAATCAGATATCGTTTATAAAAAATATATATAAAATCTATATACAACGTTTAAAAAATGTGGTATAATAGAGTTATGAATAAATCAAATAAAGAGTCAATATACTATGAAGCCATATACAGTTACAGAAGATACAAGCAATAAAGACTTGTACGTAGGAATGGATCGTCACGATGGAAGAGATTACTATCTTAATTTATGGGGTAATTATAAATCTCGTTTCGGTTCTCCTGTAGTCGAACGTTACAAAGATCGTTATATCCTACGTGCTGATCTTGCTCCAGGTGGATTAAAAGCATTTGGTGCTGAACGAGTTATTTCAGAATCAAAACATGATACAATGGTTTATTGTGCTCCACGACAAGGCCATGCTCCAGATGCAATTGCAGCTATATCAAAGAAGTATAACAAGAAGTGCGTCTTCTTTATGCCATCTTCTAAAAAAGTTTCTGATCACCAAGGAGCATTATTCGCATATGATAATATCGAAGCAAAGTTCTTTCGTATTGCTGCAATGCCTGTATTAAATTCCTATGCTGAAAAATGGGCAAAGAATAATAATGCTCAGTATCTGACTTTCGGTTTGACTGGAGTAGCAACAGTGACTGCTGGTCTTGTGAATATGTGCCGTAATATTTCAAATGAACTAAAAGAAGACCCATCTGAAATTTATTGCGCGGTATCAACTGGAACGATGGTAAGAGCTTTACAGCTTGGATGGCCAAATGCAAAAGCAAAAGGAGTTGCAGTTGCTCGTAATATTCATCAAGGCGAAAAGGGTATTGCTGAAGTGATTCCAGCTACTATGCCATTTTTAACAAGAACTCCTGTTGCTGATACTATGCCAATTCCTACGACAGGCGCTTATGATGCAAAGGCATGGGAATTATTTGATAAAGAAGGTGCACCAGGTTCTATCTTTATTAATGTAGGTAGTGATGATCAGATCAATCGTAACCTTGATCAAGTCAATATTGATTCAATTAATTCTTATCGCGATTGGAAAGATATGACTGATCTTACTGAAAATCGTTCACTCAAAGAAGGTTATATCTCTCATGCAAAATAAGCCTTGTATTTCAGATGAAGAATTTATTCGGATTAAAAAGTTTTTATTAGATAATACTCATTTGTTTAACCAAAAGGTAGTACCATGGTATGAAGACCTCTTTGCCAATTTAGCAGATAGTGATAAAGAGCTATATCCGCTTACGGGTAAATGTTTTCCAGCAAGTAAGTTTATTAAAACTTTATTTGGAGCTGATAAAATATCCATTCATATTATACCTAGTAAAAAATTGCCGTTTGTAGAGCTAAAAGGTAAGATATATCATACTACCCATTGGTTCGCAAAATGTCGTCATACTGGTAAAATATACGATCCGACAATTGATCAATTCACGTTCGAGCCTTACAATAAAAAGTTTGTAGAGGCTCTCTATCCTGAATCAATCGAAAGGGAAAGGGATTTCGGTAAATACTGGCATACGGATCAATACGGAAATAGAGTAGCAAATCCTTCAGAAGAAGTAAATAGACTAATAGATGAGTGGAATAAAGTTTCTTAATACTATAAATAGTATCATATAGAAAGGTTTATTATTATGGTTGATAGGTTTAAAGAATTTACTGGTACAACTTCTGTTGCTGGAGCAGGTGACGACGGAGTAGTCGTTGTACATCCAAAAAAGAAAAAGAAAAAAAGTAAAATATTTGATGTCCCAGATCATATTTTTAAAAGGCTTTCACCGGGTAAAATGAAATATGAACGTTGGGCTAAATACTTATCAACATTTGAAGAATACGAACGCCAGATATTTGAATACATCAAGTCAAATAAAAACCATGAAGTGGTATTACGAAATCAAGTAACTGGTGAATCAAAGTTAGTAACTATTAGAACAAAGGAAGAATTAGATGATTAAACTTGCATATGGCTGGGTAAAAGACCGCCTTAAAGAAAGAACATCATATGACGGCGTTGCTCTTATCGGAGTCGGCGTAGCAATTATTCTCGCTGGTCCATTTACAAAAATTGCTGCATATGGCGCAATTGGATATGGTGCATGGACACTTTACAAAAAAGAACAAGCAAAATAATATAGTATGCCTTATCTTATACTCATTATAATGATAAGCGGACTTTGCGGTGGTGGCTATCTTTATTATCAAGATACTCAAGCTCGACTTGAGGCTGCCGCTGCAAATATCGCTACTCTTAAATCACTGACTGAAACTCAAGAAGCGACTATTAAGCAGCAAATAGAAGACCAAGAAAAAAATCAAGAACTACTTTCAAATCTTCAAACATCAATGTCAGAGAATGAAGAATATCTTGATGATCTTCGAAGAAAATTAAACAAACATAATTTAACTTTATTAGCATTGAAAAGACCTGCTCAAATAGAAAAAAGAATTAATGATGGAACCGCAAAAGTTTTTAAAGACATCGAGTCTGATACTGCTATCCCTAACAATTAGTGGATGTGCTTTATTTAAATCTCCAAAACCAATTGAAACAATAGTGACTAAAACTGTTATTCAAAAGCAGAATGTACCTATTATGAATAGGCCAAAGCCTGTTGTTTTAAATCCAGTCGAGTTCTTTGTAGTCACTGAAAAAAACCTTGAAGAATTTATTACCGACTTTAAAAAAGTCAATACCGAATTCGTTATTGCAGCAATGTCAATTAAAGGATATGAAAATATGTCTTTGAACGTTGCTGAACTTCGTAGATATATTAATCAACAAAAATCTTTGATTGTATATTACGAAGAAGCAGTCAAGCCAAAAGAAGAAACTCCCCCTCCTCAAAAATAAATTTTATTTTACTATATACTTTTCTCTAAATTTGTTGTACTATAGATAATAGCACATGACAAAAGAACCGGAGAGAAGATAGTGGTAAAAATAAAACTCAGTCGAGACAAATACTTAACAGAACAAGCAAACGTTTTAATCAAAGATTACTACTGTCTTCCGGATGAAAAATCTCCGCAAGAAGCATTTGCTCGAGCAGCAAAATGTTTTTCAAATGGCGATGATGAATTCGCTCAAAGAATTTATGATTATGCCTCAAAAGGCTGGTTTATGTTTTCGTCTCCCGTATTGAGTAATGCACCAAAAGAAGGTGACGATCCAAAAGCTCTTCCAATTTCTTGTTTCCTTACATATGTCGATGATACTCTTGGCGGATTGATTGATCATACAAGTGAACTTCGTTGGCTATCAGTCAAAGGTGGTGGCGTTGGAGGTCATTGGTCTTCAATTCGTTCAAACTCAGATAAAGCTCCTGGACCAATTCCTTTTATTCATACTGTTGATGCTGATATGACTGCTTACAAGCAAGGAAGAACGCGTAAAGGTTCTTATGCAGCATACTTAGATATATCACATCCAGACATTGTTGAGTTCATTCAAATGAGAATTCCACAAGGTGATATCAATCGTAAAAATCTTAATCTCCATCATGGTATCAACGTAACCGATAGCTTCATGCATGCCGTTGAGGCAAATGGAACTTGGGATCTTATTGACCCACATACAAAAGAAATAATTGAAACAATGTCTGCTCGTAAATTGTGGGAGCAAATACTTGAAGCAAGATATCGTACAGGCGAGCCTTACATTCATTTTATTGATACCGCAATTCGTGCATTACCTCAAGAGCAAAAAGATCTTGGCTTGACTCTTCATGGCTCAAATCTTTGTTCAGAGATTGAACTTGCGACAGACGAAGAGCGAACTGCTGTTTGTTGCTTGTCATCTGTCAATGTTGAGCAATACGATAAATGGTCAAAAACAAATATGATTCAGGATCTCATCCGTTTCCTTGATAACGTACTTGAATATTTTATTGAATATTGCCCAGATACTTTATCAAAAGCGAAATATTCTGCTTATCGTGAACGTTCGCTTGGACTTGGCGCAATGGGATATCATGCGTATTTGCAATCTAAATCAATTCCGTTTGAATCAGAAGAAGCACTTACTAAAAATAATGAGATCTTTAAATATATTAAAGAAGAAGCTGAAAAGCAAACTTATATTCTTGGTAAAGAACGTGGCGAAGCTCCGGATATGGTTGGTTCAGGTAAGCGTAATGCTCATCTCCTAGCGATTGCTCCGAATGCCAATTCGAGTATTATTATTGGTACAAGCCCAAGTATTGAACCAATCAAAGCGAATGCATATACTCATAGAACAAGAGTTGGATCTCACTTAATTAAAAATACAAATCTTGAAAAGCATCTTGAAAAAATTGGTAAGAATACAGAAAAAATATGGAGTTCTATTATTACCACAAATGGTTCTGTTCAGCATCTTGATTTCCTTGATGATCATACAAAAGAAGTTTACAAAACTGCAATTGAAATAGATCAAAACGTTGTAGTAGCTCAAGCCGGAGCAAGACAAGAATATCTTTGCCAATCACAGTCATTGAACATATTCTTTTCTGCTGGAGCAGATCGTAAATATCTCAATAAAGTTCATGTTAATGCTTGGAAAGATGGATGTAAAGGTCTTTATTATCTTCGTACAGAAGCAGGATCAAGAGCCGAAAACGTTTCTTTGAAAGTGAAAAGAGATGCCCTACAAGATTATGAATCAGAAAACTTAGAAACGCAAGACGATTGCATCAACTGCCAAGGATAAAAAAATGAAAGTAGAAATCTATTCAAAAAGTAATTGCCCGTTTTGTGACAAAGCAAAGCAGTGGTTTCAAACACATGGATATGAATATATTGAGCACAAACTTGAAACAGATGAAGAGCGAGCTGCGCTTTATCAAAGAATTCCAGGTGCTCGCTCAGTTCCACAAATCTATATTGACGATAAGTTAATTGGTACATACGATCAATTTATGGAAATATCAGATTCATTGATCAAAAAAGAAACTGGTGGAATGATGCAGTTCTCAGAGACGTATAAGCCATTTCATTATCCGTGGGCTGTTGAATTGACTCGTAAGCATGAAGCAATTCATTGGGTTGAAGATGAAGTTGAACTATCCGAAGATATGAGTGATTGGAAAACTGGTAAATTAACGCCAGTTGAAAAAGAATATATCACAAATATTTTAAGATTGTTTACTCAGTCTGATGTTGCGGTCGGTCAAAACTATTACGACTATTATATTCCAAAATTTAAGAATAATGAAATACGCAATATGCTTGGTTCCTTTGCTTGTCGTGAAGGTATACATCAAAGAGCGTATGCACTCTTGAATGAAACTCTCGGTTTGCCAGACTCAGAATACCATGCATTTCTTGAATATACTGAAATGGTAGAAAAAATCGAGTTTATGATTGATAATGATATCAGTACAATTCGTGGCCTTGCTTTATCAATGGCTCGTTCTGTTTTCAACGAAGGCGTTGCACTCTTTGCTTCATTCGTAATGTTACTTAATTTCCAACGTTATGGCAAAATGAAAGGAATGGGTAAAGTAGTAGAATGGTCAATCCGTGACGAAACAATGCACGTTGAAGGTAACTCACGTATTTTTAAAACGTTATGTGCTGAAAATCCACGTATTGTCAATGATGAATTCAAATCAGAAATATACGAGATGTCACGTATCGCTGTGAAACTTGAAGACAAGTTTATCAATCTTGCGTATAAGATGGGTGATGTCGAAGGCCTCAATGCCGACGATGTAAAAAGATATATAAGACATATAACAGATCGACGTTTGATTCAACTCGGTTTGAAGCCAAACTTCAAGGTCAAAGAAAATCCTTTGCCTTGGCTTGATTGGATTCTTAACGGTGCTGATCATACAAACTTCTTTGAAGGTCGAGTAACAGAGTACGAAGTAGCTGGATTAACAGGTAAATGGGAAAACGCTTATGAGTAAATATATTGTTGAATGCGACGAATGCTTATCAACCTATATGATACTAGATGATCAAGGTGAAGAATCAGATCTAATACCAGAAAATTGTTGCATGTGCGCATCATTGATTAAAGCCGAATTAATTGAAGAAGACATAGAAGAAGATTAGGGTTCTGTGGTCGAGCAGAGTAAAGGTGGTTGTATGGTTATACAATACACCTTACCACAGGACTCAATGTCGTTTTTACATAATAATATTTCGTTAACGTTTTCTCTATCATAATAATATTATAAATAAAGATATAATACTGAAATAATATTACAAGAAACGATAAAAAATGACCTGGTTTTATAAAGATGAGCCCTTTACTTCAGATATGATCGAAGGATATCAAGGGTTTGTATATGTGATTACGAATACAGCTGATAATAATAAGAAATATATCGGTAAAAAGAATTTTATTCGCAAAATTACAAAGCAGCCTCTAAAAGGATTTAAACGTAAAAGAAAATTCTTTAAAGAATCTGATTGGCAAGAGTATTACGGATCATCCGATAAGGTCAATCAGTTATTACTTGAACATGGTCCAGAAGTATTTCACCGAGAGATAATTCATCTTTGTAAAACAAAAGGTGAAATGTCTTACGTCGAGGCGTATTATCAAATGATCACTCACGCTTTGATATCAGACGAATATTATAATGGTATTATAGGTTGCCGTATAAATCATCGATCTGTTACAACTCTAGATCCAAAGACACTCAAAACGGAACTGTAACATAAATGTTACACTTTTAATAAAAATGAAGAAAAATGAGCTTTATGCTCATTTTTTTGTTTACAACATCCATGAATCATAGTATAATGGTCCTATCAAAACAACAAAAGGACATTATATTATGAATACGGAATTACAAAACAAATTACAAAACGTTAGAGCACAAATTGAACAAGATCGTTTAGATCGCATTGCAGAAGCA
>Ga0181399_1000825_pt1 | contig 11261 bp, 26 predicted proteins | sample 22SPOviralmetaG_FD_130128 | JGI IMG/M metagenome (GOLD analysis project Ga0181399, IMG submission 130128) | Marine viral communities from the oligotrophic San Pedro Time Series (SPOT) site, San Pedro Channel, CA, USA - 22 SPOT_SRF_2011-05-21 | ecosystem: Environmental > Aquatic > Marine > Strait...
AAATTGACTATTAGCGTATTATTATTTATAATAAATAAGATAGTGAGTTCTTCGTTATGTATAAAATTTTTAATTTAATGGAGAATAAAATGGCAGAAACAACTATCGATGCAGAAGCAGCAGCAGCAATTGACGTGAACGGAGACGGTCATATCTCAGCTGAAGAAATGGCAATGCATTTAGAATTTAAGCGTAAAGCTTTAGAAGATAAAGACGCACAAAGAGATGCTATTCGTAAGATGGCTTGGTTCTCATTGATTGGATTGTTAGTATATCCATTAGCGATTATCTTAACCTCATGGTTAAATTTAGATACAGCAGCTGGCTTAGTAGCTGATATCGCTCCAACATACTTTGCATCTATTGCAGTGTTGGTTTCAGCATTCTTTGCTGCTGATGCTGTAGGCAAAAAGTAAAACAAAAATAGGGAGACCAAATTAATGATCTCCCTATTACTCGGGTCTTCTATGTGATCTTTAGGCTGTGTGTTACACCTCTCCTTGGCTGATCCTGCCAATTCTTTTGGTCTCGGTGGAGAGATTCGAACTCCCGACCCTTTGGTCCCAAACCAAATGCGCTACCAGACTGCGCTACACCGAGTAATTTGGCAAAGGTGGTAGGAATCGAACCCACGCCAACGGGTTTGGAATCCGTTGTACTACCATTATACTACACCTTTTCAAACTTCTTACTACTGAATAGCAGTCTTAACTCAGTCCCTCACCAGGATTTTACGGGTTCGGTCGCTAGCACCTACCTACCTGTTACGTTTCTTTGCTCGTACTATGCAGTAGTAAGAAGTTTTCGTGGGAGGGACTTTCTGCAGTGCCCCTCCCCTTATCTGCATTTAACGTATGCAGCAACCGACTGGGTTCATCCTCGGTACCAGTACCTATACCGACCTAGGTTAGAGGGCCTCTTCCTTACCTAGGGTTTTGGGTACGTTTGACGTGATTGTCAGGCTTTCCCCGTGCGCCTAAAGGTTTGAGTTCTTATCGCCTGGTCGGATTTTCCTCATTCCTTATACTATTAATATAATACATCTTAGTTGGTTTGTCAACGGTTAATTTCACTTTTTTTCAAATTAATTTAATAAACCTAATAGAGCAAAAGTAGAAATACCTACTACGATGCCAGATAAACTCCAAGCTAGCAATGCAAGCTCGCCTTCAGGAGTTCCGGGCTTTTTAACAAAGAGTCCACCCAAAATACCAAAAATAACAGCACCTATAATACTCGCAACTAAAACCATATTAATTTCCTTTATAACTTATACAAACAATATAACATATTAAAAACGGTTTGTCAACAGTTAATTTGCTTTTATTTTAAGTTTTTTAGAAAGAATTTGGCCCGCCCTATATGTAATAATAGGAATTAACATATTTAGATTTCATTCTGAGCCGACGGGCAGCATCAGATATAGGCTGTTACCTATATCGAATAAGAGCTATAACAGCCTAATTTGCCTTATTCGCTCCGATTAGATTGCCAGCTTAATATAGCGGCGCCGACTCGGAGATTCTCATATACCTATCTTCCAGCCCTTGAACTAGTTAGCGGAAACTCGCTATTAACAGCATCAGGATGGGTTTCCATGGCTTCTTCTAAATCAACTTCAGTTTGATCTGGATCGTCATCTCCATGGTCATACACAACAGCAACTAAGTCACCATCTTCATTTGTCTCAACAAAGAGACGGTTTTCAACAACCGTGCCTTTATGTGTAGACATGTGCATAACACGATAGACGAACTCGTCAGAAGCATTGGTTTCAAGGTATTCAGCAGAAGTAACTTCGCTAATTTCAGTATCTTCATTTAATGCTAACATAGCATTAAGTTCTTCCAATGTATAAGATGTGCTCATTATTATTCCTCGTATATTTATGAATATTTATAATCACGTTTTCTGCTAAACTTTTTTCAAGTGTATGGGCTTCTTTTTCCCAAGGTAAATTTTCATAATCTTCGTTAGACTCTTTACCGTACCATGTACTACCACCACCGCACAAAGCTTTAAGCTCTTTACGATAATATTGTTTTACGTGGATCATCTCGTGGCAAACAGTCGTAACGAGATCATGAAAACCTAAATTTCTTTTGATTTCAAGTTCAAAAGATTTATGATCGTCGGTATTTAAACAATAACCATGCGAATCGCAATTTGTTAATGATACCTCTATATCAAGAGTACGAACCCTTGGCATTAAAATATCTATACAAGCTCCTATAGTACTGAAAACTATATCTCGCTCTTTCTTACGACCGCCGGTTACTTCAACATAGTTCATTATATATCTCCGATCATTAGATATAATATATCACATTAGTAATGTATTGTCAACTACTTTTTTTCGTTTGCTTCGGCAATTGTCATTTTTTCAAAGTCTTCACGGCTTACTACACCTTCAGCAAGTAAGCGTTCGCGATTAACCATGTGTGCAGCCTGCGTATCATCTTTTGATCCACCAAAATAAGGTACACAATGTCCTTCAGCAATCATAATTTCTGTAACTAAACGACCGTCAGCCGCTCTAAAATCTCCAAGGATACGTCCAAATTTACCTTTCATATCTTCGCCAGATTTATCTTCTGTGGTAATAAGCTTAGCGCCATGTTCCAGTAATTCACCAAGGCGTTTACTTGATGCTTTTCCAAATAGTTTTTCAACTCTATCAGATGTTCTACTTTCTGGTGTATCAATACCCATAATACGAACACGTTCGTCAGTAAGGGTTACTCCAAATCCTAAATCAATATCGACATCAACCGTGTCGCCGTCTACTACTTTAATGACTTTAATGTCATACTCATTGGTGTTCATGGGTTGTTTCCTCATGTTATTGTTATATTCTGTCTCTTTAGACATTACTATTTATAAATAAGAATGAGTAATAATGTTTAAATTGGGAGGAGATAATGAGAGTACTGTTAATTGCATTTGCGGCAATGTTTTTAGTTACCGCCGCACAAGGGCAAGAATCAGTAGAATGCCCAGAAGGGTATGTGTGCACAATATCAGGCACTGATAGTAATATTACAACAGATGGTAGTATGACAACAACTATTAAACAGCCCCCGCCAACAGCTATATCACCACAGTTTTCCGCAGGCACTAATAACGATCTATGTACAATAGGTGTGTCAGCCGCGGTACAAACACAAATTCTTGGTATTTCTGGTGGTGGTACATTCACTGAAGAGAATTGCCAAAGACTTAAGAACGCAAAAGTATTATATGATATGGGTATGAAGGTCGCCGCGGTTTCTACTATGTGCCAAGACAAAAATGTCTTCGATGCTATGATGAACGCAGGTACACCATGTCCGTACAATGGATTAATTGGCGATGCGGCTAAATTGGGTTGGGAAACTCACGTAGAAGAAACAGAAAAAGAACTCAAACTTATGGGACCTATAGATGCAGAAAAAGCTGCTCCTGCTATTGGCGCTGGCCTCCTGGCCTTCCTACTCTTACTCTGAGAGTCTTGCTCCATATTGGGGTACGACAGGAAACGCTATAACTGATCAATCATTAAATTGGTCTATGGGTAATGTTTTGCCTGAGCCTCCTGGCTTAGATATTCAAAACGTGATATATTCCTATACCATACAAAAAGAATCTGGTGAGTGGGTAACCGTTCACGTACAAAATAAAAATGCCAACGGAACTGGTTATATCTTCAGAGAAACTGATGAATGGAAACCAGGAACAGTAACGGGGATGGGAATTAACAAAGTTGTTCCTGTTGGCGACTTACCAAGGGAACTTTGGGGCCCTGGAAGTATTGAAGTAGAGGGCAACGGGTCAGTAAATAATGCTCAGGTAGTTTACACATATAAAGTTACCCCGTGTTATGATCCGCAGTTCGATCCTAATTGTCCTAATTATGTTGTACCAGTACCAAACATTGTGGAAGTTAATTTAGACGATTTATATGATGTTTTTGACGATGAAAACGTAGACCTCGAAAGAAACAAAACCGTTGAACAGGATGATATAAATTTAGAAGAAAACGAACGCAAAAAGAAAGAGGAAGAAGAAGAGGCTAAAAGAAAATATAGATTAGAAAAAGCCTTAAGTGTTGCAGACGCAGCTTCTCTTTTAGCAGAAAATGCGAGAATCAATGCAATGAACATGACATCTGTACAAAAACTTCAGACTTATGTTATTGCGGGGATTCCCGGTGGAGTATATGATGACGCAATTAATTTGCCTGACGCAGATTTACCTGATGGCAAAAATGGTTTACGTAATGGCTTAGCTCAACAATTGCTTCACAAGCAAATGGTTGAAATGCAATATAATTTAAACACAAACTAAGGAGACGTAAATGTTTAATTTAAAGACGGGTACCGTAGCTGCGCTTTTAGTTTTAAGCGCCACCGCGGGTTATGCCCAAGATACACCAATTAATGGTACAGTACAAAGTCGCTGTATTATTCAAACAGATCAGCCAGGTATTTATGGTAACCCTAATGCTTATACGCTGTCAACTGCAAATTCTGATGGTGGTTCACCTCCAGTAATTCGTGTCGATGTAACTTTAGCCGCTGCATATTATGTAGATATTACAGCGCCAAGTGAGTTTTCATCTTCACCGGGTTTATCTGATGTGGTAACATGGGTTGGCGACACAACAGTAAAAACTATGTCTGACTCAACAACTATGGGTGGATATGAAACAGGAAAATTAGAAACTGGTTATACAGATCGTTACGACCTTACAGCTACAGGTTCAACATGGTTTGAAACTACTTCAACCGCGACTATGGGTGGCTCAAAAGCATTCCCTGGTGGTAATTATACTGCATTAGTCGAGGCGGCTTGTATAGCTAAATGAAATGGTGGGGGGCATAGTTCTAGTTCTTCAAGCTCCGGAATAAATTACGGAGGTGGAGGTGGAATGTTCTACTCTCCAGGACCAGGACCATAAGACCTAAATTGAAGGTGAATAAAATTATGATTAAAATGAAATACATTATTGCCACTATGGCATTAATAATATCTTCTGCAGCTTATTCGCATGAGATGGTTCCTACATATCCAAAGTTAGAACCGGCTTATGTGGATGGTTTGTACAGAACAACTATGACAATGTTTAATAAAAGACCTGAGGTTGACTATTACGAAATTGGTGTTTTTACACAAGACTGGGAACCTATTCCATTTGTTTCCAATTATAAAGTGTATAAAGTACCGTACTTAAGCACAGTGTCTTTTGACATTTATGTAAGATCTGAGGATAGGTATGATGTTACTTATATTTGCTCAGTATCTAAGTTGAGAAAATCGGCGAAACCGCGAACAGCAGTGTCTTCAAAGATTTGCTCTAGAGTGAAAAGGTTAGGTGAATGAAAAAATATATTATATTGCTGATGCTGTTACCAACAATAGCACAGGCGGACAACAGTCAAATTGGTTTGACTCTGCCTGGCGCTTCAAACTCGTTTGGACAAGACAGCATTAGAGCTGGCGATTTAGATTGTAAAAACTCGATCGGCGGCGCAACACAACTTGAGTTCGGCTTGACCGGTATTATTGATAATTACAATAGTCCATTTGATGGCGGTAACGGGATGGACTCAGCAAAAGATGTCGGTGTGTATGCAAGAATAGTTATACCACTCGATAAACCAAAAGAAAGAATTAACTGTAACTCTTTGTATGAATTGGAATTGAGAAAAAAGAGATTAGAGGTTTTGAAATTACAGCAAGAACTCGAAGCTCTTAAGCGTTTAAATGAATCCGGTGGCCAGCAGTTTGAAAACTAGGAGGGATGCATGGCCGATAAAGATCTTGGTGAAGGAATCGAGAACTTTGAGCAGGAAGTAGAAAATTTAAAAAATACCAAGATGAAACTCTTTGGTATTACCATGACGCCGACGACAATTGGTATGCTATTTGCATTAATCAGTTCGATACTCGGTGGTTTATATGGCGCTTTCCAAGTATATGATGATTACATGGGCATGAAAGAAATTGTCCAGAATATCGATGTTGACGTGATAGAAACACGCAACCAACAAATAGAAGCCTCATTAACAAACGTTAATAAGGAAATTAGTATTCAACTTGTTGCTCTTCAAAAACAATTGGACGACGCAGCAACACGTAACCGTGAAAATAAAGTAGACACCAACTCACAAATCGGTTACCTTGAAGATCAAACACGTCGAGTTGAGAAACTTGTACGAGACACTGAAGCAGACATAAGACAAATCATTCAAAACGCTGAAGAACGATTCGATAATAAAAGGGATGCACTACAAAACCAATATGACACAAAAGCATCTGACTTACGCGAGTCAAGTGGTCAACGTATGACTGACTTAGAAGAAAAAATGCTTCGCCAAATGAGAGAGTTAGAATCGACATTAAACGATAAGCTTCAAAGAGCATTAGATAATCCATTAGCAAACTAAGGAGGGTGTTATGATTGAACCAAAAAGAACGTGCACAAAATGTGGCCACGGTTGTCATTGTTATAGACCTGATTGTAGTGAGTGTATAAACGACGTATGTACGAAGTGTGAATGCAAATGAAACCATTTCTTATACTAGTCTTTGTACTGGTTTTCCTTTATGTATTATTTGATGTGCGACAAAAAAGCACGACATATTGGGAGAACGTAGGACCGTACATGGATGAAACTTTAAATCCTAATAAATATGAAGAAGACAAATGAAATATTGGTTTGAATTGTTTTTTAAAAACTATATAGATGAATTAGTAGATCAGCGGTTTAAGGAAAACATGATTGAAAGATATTGGGAACAAAAACAAAACGAAACTGCAAGGCGACTCGCTAAAGCAAGAGAACGACATAAGGTGGATAAACCCGCCTCAACCGAAGAGCTATACGAAGACCACAAAATATTGTCCAGTGCTGACTTTCGATGGGAAGACGCCAAATCCAGAGTACAAACAAAAACCTCTGCGGTTTCGTTAAAAAATAAATTGAAAGGATTAAATAATGTTAAGTAAACAATGCAAATTGCACTTAGAAGAAGCGGGCATGACAGGATTAGAACATGCAACGTTCGCGGTAAAAACTGCCATTAAATTGCAGTTGCTAGTACCCGCGTTATTAGTACATGCAGTCGCACCAAGATGTTTTACCAATACAGCTTCTAATGTAATGAAAGATATTTTGAAGGAAAGGGAAAAATAATGTGGGTACTAACGTTTATATATTTCTATGCGGGTGTACCTTACGTTGAAGCCGTAAATAGTTTTTCAAATATGATGGATTGTTTTGCAGCAAGACAAATATTAAGTAAAGAAGTAGGAAAAGGCATGGGCTATTTTAAAGCCGGCCAACAAGCCATTTGTATTAACATGGAGGGGAACGATGATTAATTTAAATCTTAAAATGGCTATAATGGCCGAGATGGCATACCTTGATGGTAAAGAAGCCAAAGCTAAAAATAAAGATTACGGTATTACAGGTCATAAGTTTTGGGATGTCGACGGAGCTCAATGTCATGCATTTTGGAATAAAGAAGAATACGTTTTAGCATTTCGCGGTACAGAACCAGACGAACTTTCAGACTTATTAGCTGATTTAAATGCTATTCCCCGCGGTGCTATGACACATGGTTTAGTGCACTCTGGATTTAGAGGAGAGCTTGATAAGTTATGGGAAAGTGTTGCTAAGCATCAGCGCAGTCATTCTAAAAGAAAACTGTATATAACAGGACATTCACTTGGAGCCGCTATGGCTACTATAGCTTGTTCTCGATTTGAAGAAGAAACCAAAGTAGAACAGTTAACAACATTTGGATCACCAAGGGTTGGCACACGTAAATTTGTTAAACATATTTCAACACCTCATATGCGTTTTGTAAATAATAACGATATAGTTACTAAAGTACCATTATGGATTATGGGTTACAAACATCACGGTGTTTTACAATACATTAACTTTTACGGAAATATTCGTAAGCTTACTACATGGCAAGCCATTAAAGATAAATGGCGGGGATATCGTTCAGGGTTACTAGACGGTGCTTTGGATCATGGTATGGCTAATTACGTAAAACATTTAAGAGGAAAATAAAATGGAAATGCTCACAAGAATGTTTGGTGATACGCTATGGATTTATACAGCAATTGGCGGCTCAGTTTTAGGTGCTGCTTTTCTTGCATGGTTTAGAAATACAAAAGCTGCTTTATATTTAATGGGTAAATTTGACGGTCTATTAGATTATCTAGTAGATCGTTTTGGCTGGGAATGGTTACAAGACGATCCCGAAGCTTGGCGTAAACGATATCCAAAAGTAACAAAGAAAATTGACGATATGGAAAGACGCCTTAATGATTTAGAAGCAAAAAGTCCAAAAACGTTAGGTGGTAAAAAATGATTAGCAACTCTTCAATAACTTTAAAAGAATACATTGAAATTCATAAAAGGCATGAGGAGAATCGCACATCAACAAACGAAAGAAATGAATATTGGAAACTAAGAGCTACTCAGTCAGATAACTATGCTTATGCTGAAACTAGCTCATACCTGGATAGGTTTTAAATGGAATGGATTTTCAGCGTAGCTTTAAGTTTACATGTAGGAATGGAAGAGGATTATAACGCTCTTCATCCTCATATAAGGGTACAACAAGAACATTTTATAGCCGGCGCTTATTATAATAGTATGGATAAAATGAGTGCATACGGTGGTTACAGACAAGAATATGACTTATTTGGAGTAGAAGTTGGAGCAGTAACAGGCTATAAGTGGTCTGACAAAACTTCTATTTCTCCCTACTTTAGAGTAACATATGATGATTACTTTATGTCACCAGTACCTCTTGGTAATGATCCGGGAGTTGTGATTGGATATGAATATAAATTTTAAAGGAGAATACAATGAATTGGATTAAAAACAGATTAAAAGAAAGAACAACATGGGATGGCGTAGGCCTAGTAGGCTTAGGAATGCTCGTACTGTTCATGGCACCATTGGCTAAAATTGCTGCAGGTATTGCAATAGCTTGGGGCGCTTGGACTATTTGGAAGTCTGAGTAAATGGCAGACCTCGTTGTTCTAATTTGGTTTACTATGAACATCATGGATCCAACAAAGATCTATGGTCCTGATATGAGCGAACGCACTTTTCAAAACCATGCTGAGTGCGCTCTCTTCGTTAACATGATTGCTAAAAAACCAATTGTAAACGACAAATATGAATTTGCGTTTGGTACACCTGACGGAACATTTTTTAGAGGTGGATGTTATAATGCTGAGGAATACGAAAAAATATTCCGTAAAAGAGACTCAACTTAATTATTTTTGACGTTATAATATTTTTCTAGCAAATAACCAATTTTTCTTTTTTCAGGATGCTTATGTATCCACTGACCCGTGGAAGGGTCAAACTCTTTTCTAAAAAAACTATCAAGTTCTTTGTTGTCGGTGTCTATAGATAGATCTACCTCTAAACATTGTTTATCAAAATCAGCATCGGACATGATACTATGGTTCATAATCTCATAGGCATAAGCTGCTATGGCCAGCCTAATTCTCAAGCGTGTTTGCTTTTCTTTATCTGTTCCCCATTTTTGATATAGGGCTGTATGTTTTTCTTCTTCAAAAAATTGTTCTAAGTTCATTTAATTCTTTCTGCGTAGATGTCGCACATTAAAACGTCTCGTACCCTATGCATATTTCCTAGGATATCTTCACAAAGACGTTTGAGCATAATCATTTGGTGACCGTTAGTTATTTTATGTTTATTAATATTATCTAGCCAATACTGTGCAAATGGATAGTATTTTTCATATGACCATACTTTAAATTCTTTAATTTCAAATCCTATTTTGTTAAACATATATTCATATTCAATTTTTGTTCTAATTCGCATATCCCAATCATACTGATACTTATATTCATTAGAAACAAAATCAGTTATAAAAATTTTATTTGTAGCACTCTGATAGTTTTTGAGTACAGAATTTTTCATATGTGTAATTGATTGCACAAACATAATGAGATCATATTCTTTATCTGGAACATAATCTTCAGCATCAGACAATATAATATCCTCGTTTTTTAACAAATCAAATTGCTGCAGAGAATTTGTAAGGCCTGTTGTTTTAATGTTATATTTATTCTTAAGCGTTCGTATGTTTGCTCCCCAGCCACACCCAACATCAAGGACAGTGCTTACACTAGAAAAACATGGATTATCCACAGCTTCTGGTATGAAACTATAATCCATGTTTTCGTTAAGTACTTTTTTCCAGACGTCAAGTGGTATGTCGTCATAAATCCGTTTAATGCTCAATAGATTTTAACCCACACAACTTTGGCATACAAAGCATCCATATCTTCACGCCATTCACCAGCGTCAAGAACGCAATTGAAAAACTTTGTTACAGATTTTCCATCATAATACGCGGTTAACTTATGCATTAGTCTACGATTTCCATACCAGTAAATCCATCTTGCATCCAACCACGAGCTTTTGCGTGAGACTGGACGATGCGCTTATAAGGTTCTGAGCCAGCCCATAGGCCATTTTCAACAGCCCATACTTTCATATCGCGTTGAACCATAATAGATTGCTCACCTTGAACAGGCATTGCGTCAAGCCGATTCATTTCTTCTTCAGCCATATCAAATAAATTGCGGGTGGATTGAATCCAAGGTGTATTTGTCATTATACAATCTCCAACTGTGCTATTTCAGCAGCGTTATCTTCCATTTCAAGATCAGCCATATATTCAAAACATTCGTCAATATAAGATGAAGCATAAATTCCGGCTAAATCCATATACATATCAGACTCTACAAAGTTCCAAAAGTCTGTTGAACCAAAGCCAGGGCGAAGGTTAAAGTCGTTACGGATTGCTTTGTCAAATGATTCGATAACGTCAGATTTAATCATTGAGCCGTTGTTTATGTTAATCAAAGTACGTGTCATGTTGTTTTCCTCTTTTGATATATTCTTTATATCCTATTAAAAAAGGATTGTCAACAGTTAATTTCATTTTATTTTAAGTTTTTTTAATTATATTCAGTTCTACCATGAGCAACACCGTCAGCTCCAAAACTTGCCGCCCAAGAATTTGGTTTAAGCTTAGGTTCAATTCCAGTCATACCAAGTACATAACCAGCAGCTTCTGTCGCAGCGCAATTAGATCCATGCAATGGATTTGTATTAATATCAAGATGGATTTCTACATCAAACTCGTCAATGAATGGACCAATTTGAGTATACAACTCACAAACTTTTTGAACCTCTTTCATCATTCGC
>Ga0181399_1000828_pt1 | contig 11245 bp, 22 predicted proteins | sample 22SPOviralmetaG_FD_130128 | JGI IMG/M metagenome (GOLD analysis project Ga0181399, IMG submission 130128) | Marine viral communities from the oligotrophic San Pedro Time Series (SPOT) site, San Pedro Channel, CA, USA - 22 SPOT_SRF_2011-05-21 | ecosystem: Environmental > Aquatic > Marine > Strait...
CGGTCAATTAGCCTACCCACTTGTTATCTTATTAGCATCTTGGGCTGGGCTCGATAAAGCAGCACAACTTATAACAGATATAGCTAGTGTTTTTATTCTCGCTGCATCTGGGGTTGTTGCCGCTTACTTTGGTTTTAATGCAATGGAGAGTAAAAATGCTACAAGCTCTGATAGGCCCACTAACTGAGCTGGCTGGTGGTTGGCTTAAAGGAAAAGCAAACGCACAAGCGGCTAACGCAAACCTAAAATTAGTTGAGGCTGAAGCTAAAGCAGCGGTTATGAAAAACGCAGCCATGAGCGAAAGCGAGTGGGAAAAGCTGATGGCTCAGAATGCAAACAATTCATGGGCTGACGAACTATATGCTGTAATTTTTGCACTGCCTTTAGTGCTGGCCTTTGCTGGAGACTGGGGGCGAGAGATTGTTCAGAATGGTTTTACTGCTCTAGATGCTTGTCCTGACTGGTACAAAGCTGCCTTGGGCGTAATTTTGAGTGCCACTTTTGCAACTCGGCAAGCAACAAAATTTTTTAGGAAGAAGAAATGAGCGAGCTTAAACTTCCTCTAGCGCTTGTGATAGCAATGGTTGCCCAGGTTGTAGCTGGTACGTTTTGGGTAAGCAAACAAGCACACCGGATAGAACATCTAGAAAAGCAAGTAGCAGACAACACTGAGTGGGTTGATCAGCTCTATGCAGATACTGACAAGCTTATTTCATTTGCAACATTTACAGAAAATAGATGGGCCGCTGCTTACGAGGAGTTTGGCTATACGAGGAAGTGGGGAATGAAACCAGTGGAGAAAGACCAATGAAAGCAAACTATGATATTTTCTTTGACAAACTATTAAAGGTAGAAGGTGGTTTTACTGACGATCCACATGACAGAGGAAACAAGCGTGGTGATGGTCATGGTAACCGTGGGTCTACAAATCTAGGTGTTACGGCAAAAGTATGGGCTGAGTTTACTGGCAAGCCAGCGCCAATCGAAGTTATGAAAAAGCTGACTAAAGACGATGTGAAAGAAATGTATCGTCAGAACTACTGGTTGGCAGTGTATGGAGACCATTTACCGAATGGTATTGATATTTCGGTTTCAGATTTTGCTGTTAATTCTGGGCCAGGTACTGCTGTTAAAAATCTACAACGTGTTGTGGGCGCTACTCAAGATGGGGCGATGGGGCCACAAACTTTAGGGATGGTTCACGACAAAGATATTGCAGAAGTGTTGCGCGACTTAGCTACGCAACGCGAAGCCTATCTTAGATCGCTAAGTGACTTTGATCGGTATGGCAAAGGTTGGCTAAATCGTAATGAAGATGTTTTAGAAAAAGCAATGGGGGTGGCATATGGGCCAAGGTAAGAAAAAACCAAAACCAAAAAAATCAATAATGAATAGCTATGGAAAGGGTAAGTAAATGCCTCACGGAAAGAAGCACGGCCTCTATGAAAATATCAGGCTAAAGAAAGCAAGAATTGCAAAGGGTAGTGGCGAGAAGATGCGTAAGCCTGGATCACCTGGAGCTCCAACAGCCAAGAACTTTAAAGAAGCTGAGAAGACCGCCAAGAAGCCAAAGAAAAAGAAATCAATGATGGGGTCTTACGGTGGCTAGTGCTCCTGAGAAATCCGGTAACTCCGGTAGGCGAGCAGCGTTTCTGCAGCGCATGGGTAAGATGCCTGGACCTGAAAAGAAAGATGGTAAAGCCACGCCATTACTACAGGCACTGCGTGATTGGGGAGCCAGCTCTAAAGCTGATGCTGTATCTAAGGGCAAGCGCATCTCTAGAATTAACGAGAACAAAAAAACATGATTAAGTTCTGGACGATCTTGTGGCTTACGTATTCCATTCAAGATAGCTCGTATCAGCACATAATGATGTTCGAGAGCTACGACGATTGTGTGGCTGTTACACAGACTGATTTGCGTGACGTGATGCAAGCTCGATACGGTGTTATTATGATGCGTTGTGAACAGTCTCATATAGTGGCCTGGATGCCCAAGCCCAAGCCAAGACCGGAGCCTGATTTTGATTCGTAATTAGGCGCCCAAGGCGCCTTATGGGCGCCTGACATAGGGTGCTTGTCAGTGCTCGTGAGTGCTCAAAGTGCATACAAATAAGCACTATATGTACTATATATACCACTTTTATCGGGTTCGAGTCCCGTCAACCGCGCCACTACTTTCCTATATAAATCAATAACTTAACCCTTCTCAGGGGTGTCTGGGCGCCTAGCTGGGCGCCTAAACGTAAGGGGGGGGTCTCGGGTTTTACTTGTAATTTGTTTAATAAAATCATATATTCTTGACATATAGCGACAAGAAATATGGAGATAGATATGTTACAAGTTGCACCTAGAAAATGGAAATCAAGAGCAAAGCAAGGGAAAGCTCCTTGGTGTGTTGATACACGTTATGCTTTAGCAGATGGTGTGCGTACATACTACGACACACGCGAAGATGCACAAAATTATATCGAACAGCTCAACAAGCAAATTTCATCACAAAGCAAAGTGACGGATGCCTGGAAGTGGACATTGTATGAGCTCGCAAAAAATTACATTGCATTTGTTAAAAAAGAAGTTGAGTCTGGGGATCGATCAGAAAGTTATTACGATGAGAAAGTTCGATACATTGATTACTTTTTAGATTGTGTTGTGGATGGCAAGCCAGTTGCTGAAATGCGTGTTACATATTTGACTGAAGGAATGATTGGCGATCAAATCATGGATCAGCTAAAAGTAAATCGCACTAAAAAAACTGTACGAAATATTATTGGTGGCGTCAGCACGATGATGAAGTATGGAAAGATGCACGGCTGCTGCAAAACTAATGTGGTAGAAGAAGTGCCGATCAAAGGCGGTAAAGAGAGCAAAGCTAAAAACAAAGCAGAGCTCATTCCTGATAACATCATCCATGCGATTGCAAATAACATGAACCCTCGATGGCAGTTCATTATGCGTTTTGCTTGTGCTACTGGCGTTCGCCAAGGTGAGCAACGTGCTTTGACTTGGGGTCAGATAGATTGGGAAAAGAGTAAGGTACGCATCGACAGAACTATTAAGCACAAAACAACTAACTCTGGCACTCCAAAAACTGAGGCTGGTGTGCGTAAGATACCACTTACTCGCGATATGTTAGCTGGACTAAAAGAGCTTTACATTAAACAAGGTAGGCCAAACGATCCTGACTTGCTTGTATTTGGCACACAGTTTAATCGGCCTGTTACATCAGCTAAATATCTCAAGCGCGTACATGACGCTTGCAGACGCGCTGGTGTTGCAGCAATTCGTTGGCATGACCTCAGACATTACTACGCATCAAAGCTTCTCCAGGTGTATGGTGATGACCTATGGCGTATTAAAAACTATATGGGTCACGCGAGTATCCGCGTAACAGAAGACATATACGGACACTGGCTAAACGACGATGTAGATAATGCAGAGGCTGTAGATAAACTATCCTCTGTCTTTTAAATAATGTATCGGATGATTGCGTGTATGTTGGTCACGCAAATCCGCTGCATCGTCATCAAGCAACGTTTGGATAATCGCCTTCAACTGTTTATTGTTAGAAGGCGGTTTTATCTTTAACGCATCAGCAAGATCTTGGCTGCGTACATAGGTAGTGCTACCGTCTGTAATCTTTTCCAATTTATATTTATCTATGAGCCGCCTGGTTCGCCTCATGTCGGTAACGTCACTGGACTTAAACAAGAAGTGACTGGCCTGTTTAATGGTCATTAATATTTGATCGTTCATTACTCAAACCCCACAAATACATCATCAGCATCATCACTGTTACCAAACGGAATATCATCGTCCAAGCTAGGCTTTTCTTCCGGTTGTGGTTGCTGGTAGCCTTGCGTTGGTGGGTTGCCTACGTACAGCGTCATCGTTGCTACACGCGGAAACTGCTTAACGTCATCAACATCACGCAATCGCTCATCGATGTTTACACTAAGCTGAAGCCCTTTATGCCTTGCGAGCTCCTCAAACAACTTCCTACATATGCTAATCTCTTGCGGTGATTGTTTCTCAAACTTCCTGGTGTCATCATTCCAGGCTGTTTTAAATCCTAGCCATGCACTGACCCGATACTGTTTAGCTGTATCCAAAGGTTGCCTAAATTGCTGTGTTGCTCTTCCAAAATGTGCCATTATCTTTCCCCTGTGTTCACTTGTTCAAATCTGGTTTTAAAGTATGCGTTGAGTTCAGCACCCATTTTTGCATCGTGTTGCTTAATCGTGTTAAAATCTTTGCCGTGCTCTTGCGTTATTTTTTTGAGCTGCCAGGTAGCCGCTGCTAATTTAATTTTGTTTTCAATAATATCTTTTAGCTGTTGTGGTGAACTACTAGGCTCACTGTTTTGCTCCTCGCGCACAGCTGCATCGTGCTCTGCTTCTGGATCAGGTTTCTTTGGCTGTGGTTTGGGCTGTGGCTTTAGCGCTGCTGGTTTCTCATCAGCTGCATTACCATCATCGTCAGCATCCTCGTCCGGCTCAATGCCAGCAAGCCCTAGCAAGCCATAGCGCTTGGCGTAGGTAGCAGCGGATCCTAGTCCTTGCATACCTTTCTTCTCTGGCTCCAAATAAAACTTACTTGTAAACAACCCACCACTAGTGTGCTCAAAGGTTGTCTGCATGTAATGACCTTCTTCATCTTTGCCAGCAGCCTGGATAAGTGCAAAGCCATTGTCATTAAGAGCTGGCTTTATTGCTTTAATGCATGACTTTAAACTAGCGTACCTGTTTCTAAAGTGCGGATTAGTTGCATCCTTGTGCGGTGTTTTCATTTGTGACTGCGCTAATGCTAGTGCAGCTATTGCTTCTTTGTTACTCATAGCATGGCCTCAATACGCTTATTGATTTTTTTCTCTTCCATCGTTTGTGCAAGAGTTTTTATAAATTCAGCTGTTTCTTTGGCATATTCTGGAGGTTGTGTGGTAAGTAAATAATCTTCTAATTTGTCACGAAGATCGACAACCTCTCTAAGGGAAGAGATCTGCAAAGTATCGCTCTGTTCTTGGCTGTCCAACTCTTGTTGATAGTAATACAAACCAATTATTAAACGTATAATTTCATCATTAGTTAAATTCATTCCATCCCCCATAGTAGTCTGGCCTCGCGCAAATACGCTGGGCTCTCTTTCCAATAAATTGTATTCCAATCAGGTGATACTAAACCTAGCAGCTCTTCCTTGGTCTCAGCTGCGCGTAGTATGTTCTCTGTGATTTTGTGCTGCATTGATATGTCTCGCACTACGTCATCTAGAAAATCAGGCGTAAGCTCTGGCGTGTTGGTTTGATCAAACACGCGGTAGTCAGTAGCATTTGCGTAAACCAAGAACGGTGGTTGTTTACCGTTCAATGCATAGAACCCGGCAACCTGGTAGACATTGTTCATATCAAACATGCCTGACAACGATGAGGGTAGGGATCCCTTTGCCCAGGTACGCTCACCTTTCTTATTAGTCGTAGGTCTAGACCACTTGGTTTTAAGATCACCTCTACGCCCATAGTCTGGCAGTGTGTTGTGTGGTAGTGCATTACCTGGTAGCTGTTCTAGCAGCTCGATCTCACCAATGTAGCGGTTATCACGCGCCATAGCCTCTCTGAGCCCTATGACTGCGTTCTCTACAACGTCATATATTTCTTCTAGGTATTTTTCTAAGCGCTCTTTATCGTCTGCCTCTACGCTCTTGTCGTAGTTCTTAGGTATATACGCAGCTAAGTTATCTTTAGCTATGAACTGAGCTTCTTGTAAGCTTAGTGTTTGTTCAGTATGTTTTTCTGGTATGAGGCATAGATCGCAGCCATCTTGTACAGCTCTACCAGCAGCCATTGCAGCAGACCCACGATTGTTCTTAAAGATATCAATCGTGAGCCTTGCCTCTGCTAGATCACTTTGGTGTGCCTCAATATTCTTTAGCGTTTCAAACGCTTTTTTAAGAGCTGGTCTGACATGTACTTTCTCAAATAACTTCTTCGCCCGATCACCAGAACGAGGGTTAGAATGATGAAAGTAGTCATGTCGAACAGCCCATTGTGGGATGTCAAACATCAGTTACTCCATTTCTTGTCGCACTTTCAAATAATCAGCTTAGAAAAAAGAAGTCAAGAATTGATTTAAGAACGTGCAAGAAAAAGAATATAGAGTTGAATAGTAACGGTCAAGAATTGATAAATTTATACGGATCGGTATGTTCCGATTCTATGTCTACAATCGTAACGCCACGCAGATCTGGCCTAAATAAAGCAGACACATATGGTGTAGCCCATCTGACTTTTAAGCCACGAAAATGTACGCCATTTTTTGGACTGTCTATTGTGTAAAGCTCTCCTGGCTCTGGATATAAAACCCCAGCAATCAGTCGCGTAGGATTTTGATTTGGTAATTTAATTTCATCTTCAAGCATAGCTATGCATGAGTTCTGCATACATGACTGATGAACGTAATGATTTATTATTGGATCTTTTAAATAAAAGCATAGAGCATTGCTATATTCGTACCAGAGGCCAGTATAACCTGTTTCAGATGTATATTTTACAGCGCATAAATCCTCACCTAAGTAGGCTGGAATTTGCACACCTTCAGTCCAGGTATTGTAAAATTGTCGTATTATTTCGTTATTTTTTAGTATTGCAGAACCAACGATTGGCGTTGCTGGATTAACAAACATTATCTTTTGCACACTCACATTGAGTATTTCGGCATACCTCTCAGCATTCTCTAAAGTCATCTGTACTTTGCCATGAATATGCCTGGAAAGTGTCTCCGGCATAATACCAGCTGCTTTCGCTAACTGCTTCTTGTTCATGTTGCTTGCGCGGATAACTGCGTCTAAATTATTTGGCATATCGAACGGAACTGCAAATAGTTGATGTATTTCTGAGGTCATAATATCTCACCTTGTCGCAAATGGTCAAACTCCTATTACAATTAAGAGGGTTGCAAATCCAAGTCAAGCTTTTTACAATTCTTGTGTTAGGAATTGATATGACGCTTGACGAATATAGAAAGCAAAATAACTGGAGTTATTCGGAACTGGCTCGTCAGCTAGGTGCTAGTCATGCAGCCGTGGCTCGTCGCTGGTGTTTGGGTTTTGAAGATAGCGCGAGGCTCATACCAAATCAAGAATTCATGTCGAACATCATGTTGAAAACTAACGGTGCGGTGATGCCAAATGACTTCTACATCGAACGTTAAAGAGGACGATATACAACGCCAAGTGGTTTCCTGGCTGGACGTAGCGTTGCCTGAGGGTTGTGTATTCCATCACAGTCCAAACGAGGGCAAGCGGCATATAAACTACATTAACAGGCTCAAGCAGATGGGTACAAAGTATGGCTGGCCTGACCTTGAATTGTTTTGCCCTTCTACTGCAACCAAGTCCGGCAACAACGAAGCGATCTTCATAGAGCTCAAAGCTAAACGTGGTGTGATGAACGAGAACCAACGTCGTATGCGAGATCAGATAATTGAGGCTGGTTTTGCCTGGGCGCTGTGCAAGAGCATCGAGGACGTAACAGAGTTCTTGACGCCACTCGTCAAACTAAAGGTGAAGTGATGACCCAGGACGATGTGATCATGGTTCGCTGTTCACGTTGCAGAGGGTACGGAGAGAGAGAAATGACCTACTACGTGCATTGGCCTGGCGAGCACAACAACGGTGAGTATGTGCAGATGGTTGAGTGCGAGATTTGTGGCGGTAGTGGCAAGATCAACATGCTTGAAGACGCGGTACTGAATGATGGCGCTAATGAATAGTATGTATGCATATGAGTTACCAGAGGGGCGTACACAAATAAGTTTTTCGGGCGGTAGAACAAGTGCGTTTATGCTTCATAATATTTTAGAAGCATACAATGGATTACCTAGTGATTGTGTTGTTACTTTCGCAAATACTGGGCGTGAGATGCCAGAAACATTAGACTTTGTACAAGAGTGTAGCGAGCGTTGGCGTGTGCCTATCACATGGTTAGAATACAGAAAGCAAATGCCTAAGTTTGTAACCGTTAGCCACAACTCTGCTAGTCGTGATGGTGAACCGTTAGAAGCTTTAATAAGAGCTAACAAATATATTCCAAACACTATGAGAAGAAAGTGTACGGAAGAATTAAAAGTAAAAACAATTAAAAGATTTTTAGTAAGTATTAAATGGAAGTCGTGGTATAACACTGTTGGCATAAGAGCTGATGAAGGACGCAGAGTTAAAGACAGTAAAGATAAACGCTGGTTAAATTGGTTTCCAATATATAACGCTGGCGAAACAAAGTATGATGTTGCTGAATTCTGGACAAAACAAAATTTAGCTTTCGATTTAAAATTACCACTTATCAATGGTGTGACACCACATTCAAATTGTGACGGTTGTTTTTTAAAAAGCGAGTTAAAATTAGCAGAGATGTGGCGAGATTATCCAGATCGTATGCAGTGGTGGTCGAGGTTAGAAAAAGAGTTTGGACATACTTTTCGCTACGATGGCGTAGCCTATCAAGAAATTAAAAACAACTTAGATCGTCAAGGCGATTGGGTGTTCGATATTGAAGGGTTCTTTTGCCAGGCTGATGGTGGGGAGTGTACCGGATGAATAGGCAGCTCAAGGTAGGACATATGTTGTTCACGGTCAGTGTGAAGGACGGTCTAGCTACCTGGGCAGTGAGGCCATCAGAGGCTGTAGAGAACAAGCATACGAAGGTATTGTTTAGCGGCATTGTGACTGAAGAAATGGGTGAAGAATTATTGAAATTGAGCTGGGTTATTAGACACGCAGAGGACGTAGCGAAGGGGAAGATAGATGAGTGAAACAACACAAAACGTATCAAAAATTATTACGTTTATGATGCGTATGAACGATGAAGATTTCGATCACACGCTAGCCACATTACAGCAGATCAAGAGCAATCGATCTAAACGGAACAATAAAAATGCAGCACTTAGAGGCACTCAGGAGCACTCATTAGGACATGTGGAAAAATAGGGGATTGACTAGGTTTTTGAGGTGTTTTTATAATCACGAAGTGTTCACGACATGTATACACATTGTGTTACACATTGCTCATACACAGCGTTGTAAATGAGTGTCCATACAACTCATTTGCAGACGCGAAATGTAACACACAGTAAATCACAATGTGTACACATAGGAGCATTGTTTTTTTTTTCGGAGCAAACCTTGTGGATAACCCTGATGTAGCACAGCTCAGTGAACTATTTTTCGAGGCAGCAGAAACAGAGCGAGCACTTCCCCCAGCAATACGAAAGCAGAAGCTAGGATCATGGCCTGAGTATCAGCAACAGTGGTCAGCATATGGTTACTCTGAATTCAAACCTAAACATCCGGTTCCATCTCCCAAGCAAGTAGATAAGTATACAAATGCGCTATACCTGGGTATCGAGCACATGGATGCAGATGATCGCAAGATGGTATGGGCTGTAAGCCATAGCGCTGCCTTCCGTGAAAGAGGCGCGCAATGGCAGAAGCTTGCAAGAATGAATGGACTACGAGATGGTAGACAGATCAAACGTAGATACACAGATGCATTAGTGAGGCTCTGGGCTAGACTTAAATACCAAGACGATGAGATACTTGCTGAGTACTTTTGACGATATATGTCATGTCGCTTGACTGAAAAAAAACTATTGCTTGTATGAATGCACGAAATGTAGTATGGAGTATGATATGATTGGACAGATATTGTTTAATCAATGTCAAAGTCTGGCAGCTCCTCCATATCTTGTCGCAAAGAAACGGATCTTGAGCTGTCAGCACGACATACGAATTCAGAGGTTTGGTCGCTTCTGGGCGTAGCTAGATACAGAGAAACCCTTGTATTAATTTATGAGGGTTTTTTTTTAACAACATTTTATTTCATTAACTTACCTGGCTAGATACTTATTACTGGCGCTTATGCTGTCTCAAACTGAAACCAATCTAGTCAGGTCTTTTTCTAAGAAAAGAACATGCCAAAACGTAATGTAACAAAAGCACAGCTTGAAGAGATCTGCGAAGCAATAGCAGAAGGTGTAAGCCTTACTCGTATTTGCAACGAGAACGATCATCTACCTTCATGGCGTACTATCTTGCGTTATGTTCAAGAGAACGAAGATGCATACACACAGTATCGTACAGCTCGTTCTTTGCAGTGTGAGGTTATGCGTGACCAGATACTAGACATAGTTGAAGCAGCGTTACCGGATGATCCTAAGCTCGCTATGGCTGAAGTACAGAGACGAAGACTACAAGCAGATCACATGGATAAACACATACGTCAGATGCAGCCACTAGGCTTACGTGACAAGCAAGAAGATAAGCAACAGGCTGGACAGATTACACTTACCTGGAGTGGTGGTGAGGTGAGTGCTGAAGCTGGATAGTGTTATGGATTTGTGTGTGTAGTGCATAGGCTGAGACAGGGGTCGCGCGTACAAGGCAGACACCCCCGACGATTTGATTTTGTTTTTAATATGCTTGGTTCTAGGCGCCCGTTAGGCGCCCAGCATAGCTAACCTATTGTAATTGCAAGTAATGTAGTCGGGATACACACCCGATGACCCTATTATTTTAGCCAGGGGCAGACCCCCACCCCCCGAAAAACTGGGCGCTCCTACTATACGTATAATACCCTTACACAAGACACTCACACACATGCACATCGAGATCCCTTATTCACCAAGGCCATTACAGAACCAGTTGCACCAGGCGTTAGCTGAGAAGCGCTGGGGTGTAGTTGTATGTCATCGTAGGTTTGGCAAGACGGTTATGGCGATTAATCACTTGTTGAGGGCTGCTATTCTTTGTGACAAGCCCAATCCACGGTTTAGTTACATTGCACCTACGTATCGTCAGGCGAAGGCGGTTGCTTGGGATTATTTGAAGCAGTTTGCTGGTGCAATACCGATGGTAAGGTTTCACGAGACTGAATTGCGGTGTGATTTGCCGAATGGCGCTAGGATACAGCTGTTGGGTGCTGAGAACCCTGATAGTCTGCGTGGGATATACCAGGATGGTACGTGTTTGGATGAGATGGCTGATATGCCGGAGAGTTTATTTCCGGAGATCATTAGGCCAGCTTTAAGTGATCGTAAGGGATGGGCGTTGTTTATTGGAACGCCTAGGGGTCACAATGCTTTTTATGAGTTGTATGAGGCTGCTGAGAGGCAGAAGGATTGGCACACTGCTTTATTTAAGGCGAGTGAGACCGGAATCTTAGATGATGAGGAATTAGAGGCTGCATCGAGTATGATGA
>Ga0181399_1000833_pt1 | contig 11211 bp, 23 predicted proteins | sample 22SPOviralmetaG_FD_130128 | JGI IMG/M metagenome (GOLD analysis project Ga0181399, IMG submission 130128) | Marine viral communities from the oligotrophic San Pedro Time Series (SPOT) site, San Pedro Channel, CA, USA - 22 SPOT_SRF_2011-05-21 | ecosystem: Environmental > Aquatic > Marine > Strait...
ATTCAGAGCTTTACGATTCTCAAGAACCTTCTGAGCATCTCTGTTCAGGGGTATCAAGATATCCTCGCCCATCTTGGCGTCTTCACCATGGACAGTCAGAGCTGAAAAGTCCGGCTCTATCTGATCCCACTTGAGCAGTCTAATGTTAGATGCTCGCAGCCCTGTCGCCACTGCAAACCTAACCATGTCTGCTCTCAACCCGTCCAGCGAATCGATTAACCTCAGAACCTGCTCGGGCTTCAGGAAGACAGTACTCTTCTTCTCTGGATACACAGACAACTTCGGAACCCTGTTAATATGCTCTTTGCTGTAAGCATAGTTCAGGATGGATCGCATAGTTATGATGTGCTTATTAACCCAGCTGTTGCTGACGGTTTGACCAATCCTCCTCTTGGATGGTTGCGTCCGCAGATCCTCAATAAAGTTATCGATCAGTGATATCTTTTCGAAAGCTTTAACCGGCTTGGCTCCAAACTCCTTAACTAGGTGTCCGGTGACAGTAACCGTGAGCTTCTGCTTCTTCTCGTTATGTGCCGTTGGTTGCGCCAAATAACGATCCGCTACTTCTTTAAACGTTAGTTTCATCTTTCGTCTCCATGAAGAGACTAACAGCAGTGCTAGGTTAGCACTCGCAGTCTCGAATTTAAAGGTCTGTTGCGAGGGACAGGTAGACCAAACCTGCAAGGAAGAGCGTGAGGAGGATCGCCCATCCCTCTAAACACTAGCCTTTAGTGAGTTTCGCTAGTCTTTTCGGCATCTTCTGGCTGATAAGGCTCAGGCAAAAGCTTCACAGCCTCTTTGAAGTTTAGGTCAGCACCTTTCTGCGCTGCCTGAATCAGCGTACCAAACAGGCTAATAGCTTGATTGGCTTGCTGAGCCGCGTTGAGAAGCTCCTTACACGAGTCACTAAGATCTGAGACTAGGTAAGGGGTGTTATCAATTGATACTACTTGTGGCTGTTCACTCATGTTTTCTTCCTCGCGTCATCACGCACTATTTGATAGCTTCTTGGGGCGCCCACAATGAGTCTTGCTTGAGGGAGCATAAAACTTGTTTCTGATGTTCCTCCAGATCGACCGCACTCTGGACATGGCATGTGAGGCTTTACGAAATAAGGATGAATGCCAGTCATCTCAACAAAAACCTTGTCATTGAGCCGGAGAGTCTCCCCTCCAGCCAAGACGTGATCTTCGTGACCCTTACGTCTGGTATGGACGTTTAGGTGAACTTCGTGTCTGCCTTCCAAGTCAACGACACCGCGTACCCAAACGCGATGCTCACAAGTGCCCTCGAGATTGTCTCTGTCTAAACTTTCTCCGCCGTAAAACACGGAGCCAGCTGCACGGGCAATTCTTAATGGCATTGTGACTCCTTAAAATGGGATGTCGTCGTCGTCAAAATCATCGACAGGCTTTGCGGCGGGAGCGGCATTGGGGTTCGGCTTAGGAATCCAAAAGTCCACATTCAGCTGCTGCAGGTTGCCGTCATCACCCATCTGCTCACAGACCTTTAGGTTACAGCGGTAGTCAGCTCCGTTGTGCGCTGCAAGACCCGCTTCCAACTGGTCAATGAACTCACGAGTGATTTTGATAAACCCGTCGTACTTGGGTACGTTTGCTTTGGTAGCCCAATCGTACTGCTTGAGGCGATTCCACTCTTCAATACGCTTCTCTTTAGGCATGGGATATAGCCGCCCCTTGCCTGCCTTTAAACTTTCAAACGCTGTTGGTCTGTTTTGCATCTCACACATCTCCGTGTTGAATTTGAACTTGCATCGCGCCCGTTGATCTCCGAAAAGAATCTAGGGACTCATCTTTGTTTAGAACTTCATCCTCGCCACCCAAGAACTCAAAAGCCTTTCGGTAATCGATGGGTGGGTTCTTCATAATCACCTTGACGGTGGTCTTGCCGTTGCTGACAGAACCTTTGTATCTCTCGGCGATATCTTTTTTCAGGGACTCACTGGTCTTGCCCAGAACATCCAAGGTTTGAAGGTCGTCACTGATTCGTGACGTGATGTCCGCGATTCTGTTCTGCATTGCAGTCAGGCGGTTTAATTCCTCATCAGTCTTGATGATCTCTGGCGCGTCAGCTTCAATATTTTTGACGTAATCAGAGCGAGAAACTTCGTCACGATGCTGCTCTTGAATCCAGTTGTACCAGCAACGATATAGATCGAGGCGCGATATGGTTCCTTTCTGCGGCTGAGGCAGGTACTTACGGCTTAGCAGTTCAGTGAGAAAGTCTTCCTTGCGGTGAACGCGCTCCAGCTTATATTGAGGCTCAGCCGTTTCGTTCTGCGCTAAGTAACATATGAAGTCACACCACTCGGCGTCCAGAACTTCCATCTGCATATACACCTGCATCAAGTACATGCTGCGCTTCTTATCGAAGATCGAGTAAGGAGTCTTTGTGTATTGCGGAAAGGGACACTTGATCTCAACGCAACCATCGAGACCGACTAGTCCGTCAGGTGAAGCGGCGATGAAGTCATACTTAGGGTGTACGACTAGACCGGTCTCTTCGACAGTGTAGCCCTGCAATCCCTCAAGAAAGATGCGCGCGTGATCCTCCATCATTTGCCCGTGGGCTACAGCTGGGACCATCTTGAACTCGGACTCTGCGCCCGCCAATGCCCTTACCTCTTGGCGAACCAAGTCAGCGGGTTTCATGTACGGGTGCTTGCCCTCAAGAGCGGCGCAAACAGAAGCTTTGATTTTTCCGGCACGAGCTGCGTGCCATTCAGGTGAACCTTGGACAGCTAAGCTCATTTCTTAGCCCTCCAACCTTTCTCCTTACAAAGCGCTTGCCAATTGCCAGTAGTGTCCGTCAAGCCGCGATTAGTTAGACCGCGTTTAAACTTGTCGTACAGCTTCTGTGCTTCGGTAAGAGTCTTGGCTTCATCGAACTTCAGGTGATCCCAGATGGCGATGACTTTGTTTAATTCTTCGCCTTCCTTATCTACTTCCGGTTCTGAGACTTGTTCATCATCAGAAACAGACTGTTCTCTAATTTGAGAGCTGAGCCACATGGTGTACCCCAAGCCAAACTCACCCATCGCCTTCACTCGGCATCGCTGCTTTGCTGTGTTGATGTCTGTTGCGCTCGGAGAAGTGATGGATTTGCCTGATCGATGAACAGGCAGGTAAGTGATGTTGGTCTGTCCACCGATAGTCATTCGACAACGGACCTCAGCCGAGCCGTCATTAAAGTAATGACACTCTCTAGAGTCTGGGTCTTCGGTGAACTCCCAAAGGTATTCGGGATAGGTACCCATCATAATCTCGTGGGCTTTCATCCAAGGCAAATACGTCAGTACTTGATCGCCAAGGATCTCTGTCTCGGTGCAAAATTCTTTTACATCTATCTCAGATAGGGTCGCCCAGATTTGAGCGCGGGTAAGCATGTCCATTGATCATCTCCATTAACTCAATGGACATGTTACCACCCTTCAAATTAAAAACAACACCTTCAAATTATTTACTACACCAATTGCCGCATTTGCAATTAATGCTATTTAGGTAAGATGAAAATGTCTTGCTTGTAGCTTTAGAGCCAAACAGCTTCTGAAGCTTTGGGCAATTTTTTATCTTTACACGTAAAGCTGTACAGCTGATTCTAGGCTTAGAACCTTTCTCCATGTCTCTCCTTCTATTTATTTTTTGGCAAGAATGTCAATGATTGTGTTGATGCTCTCTCGCTTATTCTCATCCAAATAGGCTGCACACATGTGCGCAAACTGGTACGGAGTGAGACTAAAAGGAGCTTTCTCTTCAAAGTCCTTTACGTAAACAATGGCTTCAATCATTTTTTGTGCGGTTTGATCCGTGTCTCGTGATTCCAAAGTCACCCACAGATAAAGGTCGATGCGATATAAATCGCAAAGTTCTACTATACGTTCTCCGTCGCTTGGTAGACTACCCTTGATCCAAGCCTGTGCTGACGCTGGACTGCATCCAGTGCTCTTCACAATGCTTGATCCTCTTCCCCAGTCGGGAACACCAGCTGCATCCAATGCCGCTTTGAATATTTCCGCTCGCTTCAGCTTTTTTTCATCTTCCATGAAAACCTCCTAGAGCTGGATTTTCCACAATAAAATTAAATTGACAAGTCTTCATGTCGAATATGTTTGCTTATAGCCTACTCTCAGATTATTATTTTCAGTCTAGCGAATTAATTAGTTCAGCCGACCATAGTTTGCTTTTTGTGATCGGCACTTTTACAGTGCGCTAGTTTTGTATCAAAACGATAATTACATGGAGATGTGAGATATATGATTTTTCGTCCGGCAAATTTCAAGCTAGACCACTACACCCGAATACCAAACCTTTTACTTCGCGGCGGCATTGGCGCTAGCCAGTACCGTGATGATGGCTTATCGCCTGAGTCGCTAGGCGTCCTCGTATACCTGCTCAGTCACGTAGACAACTGGCAGATCACAAACAATCAGCTGTGCACAGTATTTGGCGTCGGCAACGCCAAGATGACGCGCATTACGGCTGAGCTAGAGCAAGCTGAATACATTCGGAGAGCGATCGTTCGCAACGAAAGCGGTCATGTTCTTCGTTGGGACTGGCTGGTGACCGATGTCAGGGGAGAGTTTCCACTAGATCATCAAAACCCAGATCAAGCTAACCCAGATCAAGCTAATCAGACCCAAAGAATAACTATTAATACTAACGAACATCCTAAAGAACAAATATGTTGGCGAACGGAACTCCTTAACTGTCCTCCGGATGGTGTTTCCAAGCAGGCGTGGGTCAAGTGGTGGGAGTACAAGCTGCAAGAGCGTAAAGGCAGAAAGCCCGCAAAGAAAATGATCACCGTCATTACTCAAGACTTCTCAGTGCTAAAAAAGCACGGGTTCGATCTTGTCGGGGTGGTGGATTTCGCTATCAGCAGAGAGTGGCGTTCGGTCGGCAAACCAGATTGGGATGCGCTTAAGAGCTTCAAGGGTCATGACCGAAAGAATGATCTATTGGGGGCTGTCAAATGATGGATGTAAAAACGCTAGTGCATCAGCTGGCACCACATGCAGCAGGTCTTTGCAATGAGCTTTATCCAGACGGTCGCGTTGAATCTGGCTGTTACAAAATTGGCAGCATCGAGGGTGAGAAGGGCAGAAGCATGTCGGTGTATCTCAACGGAGATCAGTCTGGCAAGTGGATGGACTTCAGTACCGGCGAAGGTGGTGACCTTCTGGACCTGATTATGTACTGCCGCCACATGACATTGGTTGATGCGATGGAGTGGGCGAAACAGAGGTACGGCATACGAGACAATACCCCCGCCAGAAAAATTGCACCGGCGGAAAAAAAGAATTACACCAAACCCAATCCTCCCGCACAGAACGAAAGCTCACAACTCCATGGGTATATGGAAAAGCGTGGGTTCAAAGAGGTTGGCGAGGTGTGCTTCCGCTGGAAGATCTACGAGACTGATACTCGAGGCGGTCAGGATGTAGTGTTCCCCTTCTTAGATACGACGGGCAAGGAGACATTTCTTAAGACCAAGCCGATTAATCATGATGGCAACCCAGCGACCCAGAAAGATCTTAAGCCAATCCTGTTTGGTTGGCAGGCAATGCCTGACGATGCTCGCAAGGTCTGGATTACAGAGGGCGAGTGGGATGCGATTGCATGCGGGGAACTTGGATTTCCAGCTCTATCAGTGCCAATGGGCGGGGGTAAAGGTGCCAAGCAAACCAAGTGGATTGCACACGAGTACGATAACCTCGCTCGCTTCGAAGAGATCCTGATCGCGACTGATATGGATGAGCAGGGTGAGCTAGCCGCAGCCGAAATCATGTCGCGTCTCGGCGATCGCTGTTACAGGGTCAACCTCCCAACGAAAGACATCAACGAGCTTCTGCAGAAAGAGGGATACGAGCAGGCTCGCTGGATGCTGGAGTGCGCCTATCAAGAGGCTCGCTGGAAAGATCCTGAGACCTTGCGCTCAGTCCTAGACTTCGAGGCGGACATTGATGACTTCTTTGATAACAAGATAGACGACGCTCAAGGTTTCGGTTCGGGATGGGCGAAGCTGGATGAGGAGGACATCAAGTTCAGACCTAATGAGCTATGGGGTGTGTGCGGAATTAATGGTCACGGCAAGTCGATGTGGCTCAATCAGCTGTCACTCAACGCAGTGGAGCAGGATCAAAAGGTTCTGATCGCGTCTATGGAGATGACACCCAAGGCGACTATGGGGCGCATGGTTCGGCAGGCGGCAGGTTCTGAGGCGCCGCCACAACCCTATCGGAAAAAGCTTTTGGAGTGGATGTGTCCCAATCTCTGGCTGTTTGTTGACAAGCTGACTCCGAAGCCCGAAGACCTCATGTCTTGTTTTGAGTATGCCTACAGGCGTTACGGCATCAACACGTTCGTCGTTGATTCTCTCACCAATATGGTTCGTCAGGATGATTTCGAGGGTCAGCAAAGATTCATAGAAAAGCTGGTGAACTTCAAGCTGGCATTCCCTGTGACCATATTCATCGTGACGCACGTCAGAAAGGGCGAGTCAGAGTACGCGGCTCCGAACAAGTACGACGTTAAGGGTTCAGGCTCTATCACAGACCTTGCTGACGGCTTCATTAGCGTTTGGAAGAACAAGCGCAAGTCTGAGCAGATTGAGCAGGCAGACATGCTGGGCGAGGAACCCGATGAGCAATACACCAAACAATGGGACATGTATCTCGAGGTCTTAAAAAACCGCAACGGGATGTACGAGGGCAAGGTCGGCTTCGAGTTTGATAGCAGAACTTGTCAGTACAGGGACAGAAAGAACGCGAAGACTAGGTATTACATAAATTACTCGAAGGAAAGCTAATGGATCAGGAAAATTTTGCAGCAAAAATAAGAGAGGCAGGTATCACTGTCGGTCAGGCAGAGGCTGAGCTTGCCAAAGCGGACGCTTTAGAAAAAAAGATCGTCGCTCAGGTGATGGTTTTCGCCGAAGCGAACGGAGCCAAAACCAATGCGTCACAGCTAAGGGCTTCTGATCTGGATGAAAAGGTCTTTGAGGCTCGCCTTGCTCGAGGGAGATCAAAAGGCATGCTAGCCGCCGCAAAATCAGAAATGCTCGCGGCAGAAGTCGAGTTCAAGATTTGGCAATCGATGCTGGCAAGTGAGCGTGCTGAGCGCAGGGTCTACGGTACTTGAAGGGTCGTAGTGCAAATGCCGTGGATAAGAAGTGGATGGATGACATCACTCAGCTTGGCTGTTGCGTGTGCCATCGGCAGTTCAATGTCACCACTCCAGCGGAGGTGCATCACATCGACGGCAAGACAAAAGAGGGGGCGCATCTCAACTCGATCCCTCTCTGTTACAAGCATCACAGAAGTGGCGAAGACAACGCCAGTTATACAAGCCGACACCCATTCAAGAAGAGGTTTGAGGATCGATACGGATCACAAAAGTCGCTACTTGAATGGACCCAGCAGAAAGTTATGGAGATGAAGGATGAGTATTAACGACGCAACACCTGAAGAGTGGGACGCAGTCAGACAGCCAAGGCACTACAAGAAGTCAGAAGGAGCTGTCGAGTGTATAACTGCGATTGAAGACTCTATGAGCACCGAGCAGTGGAAGGGGTATCTCAAGGGCAACGTACAGAAATATGTTTGGCGATATGAGAAGCATCCCAATGGCAAGATTCAAAGCCTAGAGAAAGCCAAGGTGTATTTAGAGTGGCTGATTGAGGCGGAAAGTTGATAAACGGAAGGGCAAAGGGTCACGCCTTTGAGCGTGAGCTTATCAAGAAATTTCATGATGAGTTCGGTGACTGCGCCTCACACCTCAAGCGTAATCTCGATCAGTATCAGACAGTCGGCAAAGCTGACATCGAGTTTCACAACCTGATGATCGAAGCCAAGCGATATGCAACCGGTCATTGGTACAAGCCGGAGTGGTGGACTCAAGCCAAGACATCAGCCGGTGATACTCACGTTCCAGTACTGATCTATAAGTATGATCGCCAACCGATACGGATGGTGTTTCCGCTGCAAATCATGAGCGATTACTCAATGAAGTCCGAAGAGACTATCACTGTCGATTGGGATACGGGGATATTGCTTATGCGAGAGACGCTTGAGGTGCCAGATGAAACCGGCAGACTTTAACGCCAAAATTAAATTGGCGGCGAAAAAAATATACTACCCCCAGTGCCTTCAGTACATAGAGGACAACCTAGACCCAGACTTCCATGGTCTAGCCAAGGCAACCCTGCCTTATTACTTGCCTAGTAGCATACTGGACCTGCCCAGCAAGGAGGAAAGGCGAAAGGCGATCGACAGCATCCCCGATGACGCAGTGCCAAGTCACACCAAAGACATAGTGATGATAGGCGTTAAGCTGTTATGGAAGAAGGACCGCAGTGTCGTTCCAAAAAGATCTTGAACGTGGTGTAGCTGTCGAGGATGAGCTTCTTCGACGATTGCGCACGGTGTTCCCTAACGCGCGACGTGCGGAGGGACTGCACCCGCAGTTCGACATAGAGATTCCGGAGCTGGGTAAAACCGTTGAGGTAAAGTACGACCCGATGAGCCAGAAGACCGGCAACATCGTGATTGAGTACTACCACAACAAGCCATCGGCATTTAGCGTATCCATTGCCGACTACTGGGTGATTGATTCTGGTGATGGGGAGGTGTGGTACACGAGGCGGGGGATACTTGAATGTATCCTGAGTGAGGGTATGGAGCCGGTCCGTATTCATGGTCCGTCAGACCGGCATCCAAAGTGGGTCTTTCTTATTCCGCTTGTTCTCTTGCGGCGATACTCAAACGTAGAGCTATGAGTACGACCGGCGGAAGCTTACTTCTACTGGTTTTACGAGTGTAGTTCTTGACAGTGCCTAGCGGAATTTTGAGCATCTTCGATACGTCCGCCTGTGTCAGTCCATGATCACTCATTAGCTTCTTAAATTCCTCGTTTGTTGTCACGGAGATTATCCTTTTGTCTCTGTTTAAACGCTTTCTGCCTATCTTCCACATGCAAGTAGGCACCGCAAGCCGCAACAAATATTAAGGACATGAAGGCTACGCCCCCGCCAATTGTGATTATGTTTACCACTGCCATTTCTAAGCCGTCCATTACCGGACCTCCGCGTATTCGGTTAGCTCTTCACTGCCGCAGTCTGGGCAATAAAGAAAGTAGGTTTCGCGATCAACGTATCCATCGCCATAGGGTTCTCGATCAATCTCTTTCTCGACGCGAAGCTCATCGTAGTCGCCGAAAAACTCGCAGTTAGAACATTTCCACATGGTCATTCTTCGATCCTCTCTACTGGGTACGGACTCCAAAGAGATTCCCCGTACATTTCGTAATGGCGAAAGTATCGCCTCATCGTGTCGTAATGCACCGAGAAGTGATATGCAATTTGATCCACGCTCTTCCCGTCCTCTAGCATCTTTACTGCCTCTTTCATTTGGTGCTTTTTAAGTCTCAACTGTTGTCTCCTGACATTAGTTTTCCAAGACGCACCGAAGTGCGTTTCGATCAGTGACTACCTGATCTCATCAGTTGGAATTAAGCTCACCTGCGAGCATTGTCTTGAGGGCGATCAGCTCAGCCTTGTCGATGACCAACTCGCCAATTTTGGTCTCAAGCGCCGCCATAACTTTTCTGCGCTTCAGCAGCTCTACCGCCATGGTTCTTTGATGGTGAGGATTTACCGCGCTGTAGCTCCCCGTGGGTGAAATTATTGTTTCTAGCATATGGCTAGGCAGTTCGTGATGCATTGGATTGCTCCCTCTTTCGGTTTAAGGTTCTGACCAGCCTTGGCAAGTCCTCGATTTGAAATTCATCCATCTCAAACTCGACTGCCAAGTTGGAGACCACTTCATGCTCGAAGTAGCCCCCGTCTAACAGGGCAGTGGCTCTATCTGTGATGGTGTATCGGTAAACAGCGCTTAGCATTAAGTCACCTCCGAGGTTGTTTCGCAGTTAAGCTGGATGCAATCGCCGTTGAACGATGCGGGGTTGCTAAGGTCCAAGGACTCTAAGTGAGCGCCTTCCTCTGTGACATAAAAAACACACAGCCTATCGGCATTCTCGGAGATGATTCTGATCAGCTCTTCTTTGGGTAGTCTCATTACGCCACCTCCCTTTCAAAAAAAGCTTCAACCCGTCCGTAAATCCCTTCCATGATCGGCAGGGTTTCGGAACTACTGAAGAAGTTTGAGATGCACACCATCGGATCGTTTTCCGACCCGTTGCTGTATATCAGGTGAAACGTTCCAACCTCGTGCCACTCGCCGTCGCTGTACTGCTCGCTGACTGTGACATAGTCCTCATCGGTTGCGCCCATGGCGTCCAGCACGGGTAGCATGCTGTATGAGTTGGTGACGACATCCTCATCGCCGTCATTGATCGAGATGGCAAACCGCTTCAGCTCTTGCGGTGCTAAGATTTCCATTATCAGCCGCGCAACACATGCACGGTCTGAGTACTGCAGTCCGTTTAGTCTCATGATTCCATGTCCCTTCTGATTGATTTGCAAACGCGCTTCACGATTTCCCAGTGCGGAGCGCAATCGATAGTTGGATCGATGCCAGCGTCAAAGCTGAGACCGTTTCGCAACCAAGCTGAATGCACCCGTCGCCGCTCTACCACCGTGCAACTCCTCAGCCAGTGCTTGAACTCGTGCGACCAGAAATAAGCGACCCCCATGTAATCAGCCGTGCCGATAAAGGTTTTGTCGAGGTCCATAATCCCGACGGTTGCATTCCATGATGCGGTTTCCAAATTGATTGAGTACGTGCTCATGATTAAACCTCCTCATTCCAGTCGTAATAGTCAGCCGAGATCAATTGACCACATACCGCCATTGCGAATTTCGGTTGGCTGGGATCGTGGATCATGTACCAGTCGTGCATCTCACCAGCCGAATGATTGGCTTCTCGGTGAAACGTGATGACTAGCGTCGGAGTGCAAGTGACGTGAATGTCTTTGTGCCTCCCCTCAAGGCTCACGACTGGAAGCAATTCACCTGCCTCAATCATCGCGTGCCGATTTGCATAAGTTGGTGTGGTCATGCCAGACCCTCCTCAGAAGTGGTGAATTCCACAGACGCCTCACGGCGTTTCGGTCGGTATTCCTCCGACAGCTCGTCAGTGCGGGGTTAGTACAGCGGCGCATAAAGCGCCATGATGAAAACGAAATTTAGCGATAACAGGATGAACACCTTCTGAATGTCGCTCATGATTTTTTC
>Ga0181399_1000834_pt1 | contig 11203 bp, 12 predicted proteins | sample 22SPOviralmetaG_FD_130128 | JGI IMG/M metagenome (GOLD analysis project Ga0181399, IMG submission 130128) | Marine viral communities from the oligotrophic San Pedro Time Series (SPOT) site, San Pedro Channel, CA, USA - 22 SPOT_SRF_2011-05-21 | ecosystem: Environmental > Aquatic > Marine > Strait...
ATATTACTGTAGTAGTTGTAGAAGGTGCCGCTGAAGATTGGATTACACCGTTTGACACTGATTTGGTTTAACATATGATTACACTTGACGACATTAAATCCCAATGGGCTGAAGACTCAAAAAGTGAACAAGATCTACTAGACGAAGAATCAATTAAAATTCCACAACTACACAGCAAGTATCTAAATTACTTGTCCGATGTAAGGTTGTTGAAAATAAAAAAGGAACATGAATATAAATCTCTACTCAGAGATAAGTTTGAGTATTACACTGGTAAAGCAGAACCAAGTGTATATCAAGAAAAACCTTTTGATCTAAAAATACTAAAACAAGATCTAGGACTGTACATGGATTCCGATCCTGAATTACAGCTCTTACAAACTCGTATAAATTATTATGAAGAGATTATGTTTTTTCTTGACAAGGTTCTTCATTGCTTAAACAATAGGGGATTTCAAATTAAGAATAGTATTGACTGGCAAAAATTTATGCAAGGTAGTATTTGATGACTGATGTTACTATTCAGAAGAAAAACGAAGTATATTTAACTGTTGAGTGTGAACCTCATATTAAGTATGAACTTTCAGAGTATTTTACATTTGAGGTTCCAAACGCAAAGTTTATGCCTCAATATAAAAAAAGATTGTGGGATGGAACCATAAAGCTTTTTAGTCCTGGAGACGGTAAGATATATTGTGGTCTATATAGTTACTTGACTGAATGGTTAGACTCTAGGGGATATAGTTATGAGGACAAAGATAATGAATATTATGGATTACCCGAAGAAACAAATGATTTAGTTTCTGAGAGTGGAGTTGTAGATTTTGTGAAAAGTTTACACATCCCATTTAAAGTAAGAGACTACCAATATTATGCAATCTATCAAGCATTAAAATACAATAGGAGATTGTTATTATCTCCGACTGCATCTGGTAAGTCTTTGATGATTTATTCTATTACCAGATTTTTTGCTAACCGAGGAGACAATATATTAATTGTTGTACCAACTACATCATTGGTAGAACAGATGTGTGGTGACTTTGATACCTATGGTTGGTCGTCTAAAGATTACTGTCATAAAATATATGCTGGTAAAGATAAGAACACATCTAAACAAGTAACATTAACTACATGGCAATCTATCTACAAGATGCCAAAAAGTTATTTTGAAAATTTTGATTGTGTGATTGGAGATGAAGCCCATCTATTTAAAGCAAAATCTCTTATCAATATTATGACCAAGTTACATAACTGCAAACATCGAATTGGATTTACAGGAACACTCGATGGTTCTAGTACAAACCAGTTAGTATTGGAAGGATTGTTTGGTCCAGTTAATAAGGTTGTAAAAACTAAACAGTTAATTGATAAGGGACATCTATCACCGTTAAAAATTAATATTCTTTTACTACAACATCAAGAATTATTATTTGATTCTTATCAGGATGAGATGGACCATATTTGTACATTAGATAGAAGAAATAAATTTATAGAACGTTTAGCATTAAACCAATCAGGTAATACGCTTGTTCTATTTGCATACGTAGAGAAGCATGGTCAGGTACTTTATGATATGATAAATAGTAGTGTATCAGAACATAGAAAAGTATTCTTTGTTCATGGAGGAGTTGATACCGAAGACCGAGAAAAAGTAAGACAGATTACAGAAATCCAGAATGATGCCATAATAATTGCTTCTTACGGAACATTTTCCACAGGTATCAACATTAAAAGATTACACAATATTATATTCGCTAGTCCTAGTAAATCAAGGATTAGAAACTTGCAGTCAATTGGTAGAGCCTTACGTAAAGGTAACCAGAAAGAAATAGCAACACTATACGATATTGCAGATGATTTTACAAAAGGAGAAAGAAGAAATTACACTTTAAATCATATGGTGGAAAGAGTAAAAACTTATTCCCAAGAAAGCTTTAATTATGAGATTATTCCAATCAATTTTAGGAGAAAGGAAGAATGATTTATTCAGAGTTTATCGGAATGATAAAACTAGTAAGTGGAGAAGAAGTTATTGGTAGTGTATTAGTATGTGGGGAAGAGAACGGATTTATTGTAGAAACCCCTTTTAGTATAGATGAAACAATTATAGAAACACCAGCTGGTGAAATGGTTAAAGTAGATTTGAGACCATGGATTAAATTTTCTAGTGAAGAAATTATCTTTATTGAAAAGGATAAGACTATCACTGTATATGAAGCAGATGAAAGAATAACAAAAATATATAATAAAACACTTCGTAAATATCTACATCATGAAGACAATACAAGTCAACTACCTTTAGATGAAGAGATGGGATTTAAGACAAAAGTAGATGATGCAAGAAATAGCTTAGAGAAGATCTTTAAAGATAGCTAAGTTGTTCTCTGAACCCTAGCAGAGTTATTATACAGAGTTTTGAGCCACTTGTCAAGTCCTTGATATTGTGGTATAGTACAAACAATTACAAAAGCTAATAGCTTACATATGTACCATGAAGAAAAAAGAACACTATGTAAATAACAAAGAATTTTTAGAGGCAATTACTGTCTATCGAAACAAAGTTATTAAATCAAAAGAAGAAGGTGAACCTAGACCTAGAGTTCCAGAATACATTGGTGAGTGTTTTCTAAAGATTGCAACTCACTTATCCTATCGTCCTAACTTCGTGAACTATATGTTCAAGGATGATATGATTTGTGACGGTATAGAAAACTGTCTTCAGTATATTGATAATTTTGATCCACAGAAATCTTCTAACCCATTTGCATACTTTACTCAAATAATTTATTTTGCTTTCTTACGTAGAATTCAAAGAGAGAAAAAACAGTTAGATATTAAGACAAGAATCTTAGAAAGATCGGGACATGATGAAGTCTTCTCTGCAGACAGTTCTGTGATGGGTTATGATTCTTCCACTATGAATAGTATTAAAGAGTCCCTTGAAATTAAAGTTAATCGATGACAATTGCTCTGATTACCGATCAACATTTAGATGGTCGTAAAAGTTCCCAAATCTTCTGGGACTATTTTATAAAATTTTATGATAATGTATTTTTTCCATCACTCAAAAAATACAAAATAAAAACTATCATAGATCTTGGTGATACATTTGATAACCGTAAAGGCATTGACCTTGGCGCATGGTATCGTATTAAGAAAAATTATTACGATAAGCTTGCTGAGATGGGTATCACTGTTCACATGATTGTTGGTAATCATACTGCATACTATAAAAATACTAATGTTATCAATACTCCAGATTTACTTTTGGAACAGTATGATAATATTCACATCTATAGTGAAGTGGAGGATATTGTAGTTGACGGTTTGAAAATTACAATGCTTCCTTGGATTAATTCTGAGAATCAAGAATCATCTTTTGATCACCTAAAAAATACTGACTCAACTATAGTCATGGGTCACCTTGAAATCTCTGGATTTCAGGCAATCCCTGGTCATGTATTTGAAGGTGGTATTGAAGCAAATGCATTCAGTAAGTTTGATAAAGTATTATCAGGACACTTCCACCACAAATCAGAACGTGGGAACATTAAGTATCTGGGAAATCCATATGAACTGTTCTGGAATGATTATAGGGCAGAAAGAGGATTTCATCTATTAGATCCTAAGACTAAGAAATTAGGATTTATTAAAAATCCTTATAGTATTTTTAAAAAAATATATTATAATGATAATGTAACTGACTATAATAAGTTTGATGCATCTGAATATAAAGATACATACATTAAAATATTTGTAGAAGAAAGATCAGACAATAATATGTTTGAACGAGTTCTAGAAAATTTGTATGATATCGGAGTTCATGATATTAAAGTTATCGAAACTAATAATTTAGATCTAGATGGCACTGAAGAAAATTTTGAAGGTGAAGATACCCTCACCACACTAAACAGATATATAGATGAAAAAGAGAATATAAATTTAGATAAAAATAGTATTAAAAATATTATTAAATCAATTTATGTTGAAGCCTGCGAGGTACAATAATGTTCATCTTAACGATGTCTGCTGCTGATTCCGAAGGAGCGTATGCTGTAATAACTAAAGAAGGAGATAAGGTACTTCAGTTATTCCAAGAAAATGATGATGCAGAAAGATACATCGGTCTCTTAGAAGCAGATGGATTTTGTTCCGTCGAATCTACTGAGATAGAAACTGAACAGGTAGTTGCGGCTTGTGAGAGATTCGGTTATAATTACGTGATAATAACACCAGACGACTTTGTAATTCCACCAAAATTTGATTCACATGATTTTATTTAAAAGTGTAACCTATAAAAATTTCCTTGCTACTGGGAACAATCCTATAACAATTCTTTTAGATTCTACTACAACAACTTTGATTGTAGGTCAGAATGGTGCTGGTAAGAGTACTATTATTGAAGCAATTGTATTTGCATTGTTTAATAAATCTTTTCGTAAGGTAAACAAAAATCAACTCATCAATAGTATTAATGAAAAAGATTGTGTTGTAGAAGTTACATTTCAAATTGGTACTACAGAATGGTTAGTTCGTCGTGGAATGAAACCTGGTATCTTTGAAATTTATAAGAACGGAGATTTATTAGATCAGCAATCTTCTGCAGTAGATCAACAAAAATGGTTTGAACAATATGTATTAAAATTAAATTATAAATCATTTACACAGATTGTTGTACTTGGGTCATCTACATTTGTTCCTTTTATGCAGTTACCTGCTGCATCACGTAGAGAGATCATTGAAGATCTTTTAGACATTCGTATTTTTTCTACAATGAATGTTATTCTAAAAGATAAAGTGAAGAGTTCTACTGAAGAACTTAAAACTTATGAGACTGATATTGCCTTTCTAAAAGAGAAAGCAGAAATGCAAAGTAATCATATTAAATCTTTAGAGAAAACTGCAAAGAAAACTATAACTCAAAAAGAAGATAAGGTTGTAGAACTAGAAGATGGTATTGAAGTATTGAATACTGATATTGAACAATCTAATAATCATGCAACTCAGTTATTAGAAGAGGTAACTAAGTTTGATGGTATTGATAAAAAAATTAAAAAATTTGAAAAAGAGATTACAACTAATACTAATTTAATTACAAGGACCGAGAAAGAGGAAAGCTTTTTTGTTGAAAATGATGTTTGTCCAAAATGTACACAACCAATAACCTCAGATGTTAAAGAGAAACATATTCTCCAGTCTTCTAAAATTATTAATGATACAACACAACTAGTTCATCAGTATAAGGATCAACTTAAGAAAGCAAATAAACTAGTTAAAAAGCAAACTGAAATGAATAGAGAGGTGTCTGATATTAATTGGGACATCAAATCAAAATTGCAGGCTATAAAAACAACTCAAAAAATTATCTCAGATATTAAAGGTGAGATTGAGGAGTTGAAGAATGATAATCTAGATATTGATGGAGAGAAGGAAAAGCTTGTTGAGATTGGTAATCAAGGATTAACAATACAAAAATCTATTAGAGATGCAAAGGATACTAAAAGAAACTATGATGTAATTTCTTCTTTGCTTAAAGACGGTGGTATTAAATCAATGATTATTAGGAAGTATCTTCCTGTGATGAATCAGCATATTAATAAGTATCTTCAAGAACTTGATTTCTATGTAAACTTTACACTAGACGAAGAATTTAATGAAAGTATTAAATCTAGACATAGAGATGATTTTACTTATAGTTCTTTCAGCGAGGGAGAGAAGATGAGAATTGACCTTGCTTTAATGTTTACCTGGAGATCTATTGCTAAACTTAAAAACTCTGCAAATACAAATCTTCTTATTCTAGATGAAGTCTTTGATTCATCTCTAGATGTTGGTGGTACAGATGAGTTTCTCAGAATTATTAGAGGAGTATCTGATGACACAAACATTTTTATTATCTCTCATAAGGGAGATGTACTCCTTGATAAATTTGATAGAGTTATGAAATTTGACAAGGTTAAAAACTTTAGTAAAATGACAGTATCATGATAGATAAATTTAAAGAATATTTTGTAGGTACTTACAATAACGGTGGCCAAGCATTTTCAAGACCATTACTATGGTCTGCAATACATTTAATACATAAACAAATTGATGAAAATTGGTTTTATGGAGAGCAACAAAATTTTTTGCATGAAAAACCATACAGACAATTTGTCATTGAAGTAATAGAATCTGACGATAAAATTATTACAAAAAATTATAAATTAGATAATGAAAAACATTATCATTTAAGAAATATGGATTCTATATTTGATAATTTAAATTATATTGAAAACTGTGATAGAATTTTTACTTTTGAAGATGATAAATATATTTCTAAAATGACTACTTGTGATTGTATTGTTGAGTGGGAAGGACAAAAAACTTATGTAGAGAACAGTAGTATCTTAAGTGAATCTGAGTATCACATATATGATAAAGGTTATTCTGTCGATACTGATGAATATGTTTGGGGATCTCGCCATGGTCATTATGAATTTATGAAGACTCATAAGGAACCCTTATTGATTGGGGATTGACACCTCCCCTTTTTCGTGATAGCTTAGCTGTATCGATCAAACACATCTATGTCCATCACTCAAGTCAAGAGTAATCTCGCTAAACTTCTAGCAACAGAAAACCTGACCGTTGAACATAGTAACGTTTCCACTGCTTCATTCAATGTGGAGACACGGGTTTTGCAACTACCTGTATGGGAAAATATTTCAAATGATGTTTATGACCTTCTAGTTGGTCATGAAGTTGGACACGCTCTTTACACTCCATCTACATATGTGACAAAGGAAGTACCTCAATCATTTCTTAATGTTGTTGAGGATGCTCGTATTGAACGTAAAATTAAACTGCAGTATCCTGGTCTCACCAAATCTTTCTACCGTGGATATACCGAACTAAACAAGCAAGATTTCTTTGAGATTGGTGGTGAAGATCTTTCTAAAATGAATCTTATTGATAGAATTAATTTATATTTTAAACTTGGTATTCATGATGTAAAAACAATCATTCCTTTTAATGATGAAGAACAACAGTTTGTGGATATGTCTAAAATTGCAGAAACATTTGATGATGTCATAAGTATCTGTAAAAAACTCCTTACATATATTGAGAGTAATTCTGATAAAGAAGAATCTAAATCAGTAGATATTTCAAACATTCAACAATCCGGTCTTCCTGGTACAGATCAAATTTCTGTTGATAGTAAATCTTCAGATGAACCTGATGAGATGACTCATGAAGAAATGTTAGATGAAGCTAATAAACGAGAGAGTGAAAATGAATTTGGTGATGAAGATTATGATAGAGAAGTAGATGGTGACGATGACGATGAATACACATCACATACAGATGATGCTTGGGGTAAAAATACTAGAACTCTTGTAGACTCTTCTGCTAAACAACATATCTATTTGAGTCCTCCTAGTATTGATTGGTCGAACTCTATTGAATCAGTATCTGTGTTCTCAGAAAACATGGATAAAAATATTGATTACATCAAAGAAAAATACGAAAGTATTCATAGTATTGTTGATGATTGGATGACTGATTTTAATTCATTCAAGGTAGAGAATGCAAAATCTGTTAGTTTCATGGTCAAGGAATTTGAAATGAAGAAACAAGCAGATGAATACAATCGTTCTGGTGTTTCAAAGACTGGTGTACTAAACACAAATAAATTATTTTCTTATAAGTGGACTGAAGATATTTTTAAAAAGAATACTACTGTTCCTGATGGTAAGAATCATGGTCTTATTATGTACATTGATTGGTCTGGATCCATGTCAGACAATATGTCTGGTACTATTAAACAGCTAATCAATCTTATTATTTTTTGCAAAAAAGTAAACATCCCATTCCAAGTTTTTGCTTTTAGTGACAGTGGATCTTATAATTATACAAGGACATATTATGAACCGGCGAGAGAAGGAGAGATTGCAGTATGTCAAAGATTTCGTTTGATTGAAATGTTCAATCATAAAATTAGAAAATCTGAATTTGACAAACAACTTTTTAGACTTTGGGTTCTCAAAAACTTTATTGAACGGAGATCAGAAATTCCTTTTGGAAGTTATAATTTAGGTGGAACTCCTTTGAACGATACTATCCTTGCTGCAACTTATGTGTTCAATAAATTTAAACGAGAAACTGGAGTTCAAAATATAAACACTATTTTTCTTACCGATGGTGAGTCTAATAATATGTCGTACTCTAAGTTTATGGGAGAGGGCGATGAGAAATATATTTCTAGAAAATCTTGTTCTTATTCTTCCGAACATTCTGTACTTTGTTTAAAAGATCCTGTAACTGGGTATAGTGAGATAAACATTAATAAGTCTAAAGGTTGGCAAGATTCTGGTATGAATATTACTTCTGCTATGATTCGTTATTACAAATGGATGACTGGATCTAATGTAGTTGGTTTTAGATTGTCGCAATCTTATGATGTTAAACATATCATTCGTGCCGCAGTTAGTTCTGGAACTTATGATTATGAACACTATAAGAAACTTTGGAAATCTAGTAAGTGTTTTGTAGTTGACTCTGTGGGATATGATGAACTATATGTTTTGTCTGCAACGTCAGAGTTCAATGGTAGTCCTGCTGTAATTGATGCATCTCATGACGACAGTAAGAGTAAAATCAGAAGACAATTTAAAAAATATATGAAAACTAAGATGATGAATAAGATAATCTTATCTAAATTCGTTGACCAAATCGCTTGACGGCCTCTTCCATTTGTACTATAATAGCCAAGTAACCAAGGAATTTTAATGACCTCCACTGATGTGATGATTTCTGACCTGGTTTCTCAATACGGAACCAACGTCACTCGTAAAAATCTAATTGATTATGCTGAAACCAGTGATGTGTCTTTTGCTACGGTTTGCAATCGTTTGAAAGATTACAAAATTGGTCGTGGTGTGTATAACCTTTCTGTAAAAGAAAAATTGGAAGAAAGTTTTAATACTATGTCTGCTACTCCTGCAGTTGATATTGTAAGTCTTATTCCCGAAAAAGATAAAAACTATGTTCCCTTTGGTAATTTTTCTGATCTTAAAAAAATTATCAAGTCTAAGATCTTCTATCCATCTTTCATTACTGGACTCTCTGGTAATGGTAAAACATTTGGAGTTGAACAAGCTTGTTCTCAACTGGGTCGTGAACTGATCCGTGTGAATATTACTATCGAGACTGACGAAGATGATCTTATTGGTGGTTTCCGCCTTGTTAACGGAGAGACCGTTTGGCACAATGGACCCGTTGTTGAAGCCTTGCAACGGGGTGCTGTGTTGCTCCTTGACGAAATTGACCTCGCCTCCAACAAAATTCTTTGTCTCCAATCTGTTCTCGAAGGGAAGGGAGTTTTCCTTAAGAAAATTGGCAGGTACGTTAAAGCAACAGAAGGTTTTAACGTATTCGCAACCGCTAATACAAAAGGTAAAGGTTCCGATGACGGACGATTCATTGGAACTAATGTGCTCAACGAAGCATTCCTTGAAAGGTTTGCAGTAACTTTTGAGCAAGAGTATCCGACTATTTCTATTGAGACTAAGATCCTTAATAACTATTGTCGAGAACTTGATTGTATCAATGATAAATTTATTGATGCTCTCGTTAATTGGGCAGATATCATTCGTAAAACTTTCAATGAAGGTGGTATTGATGAAGTAATTTCTACCCGTCGTTTGGTTCACATCATTCGTGCATACAGTATTTTCGATAATGAAAGTAAAGCAATTAGTGTTTGTTTAAATCGATTTGATGATGATACAAAACAGTCTTTCCTTGATCTCTTTGACAAAATTGTGACACCCGATGAAACTGAAACAACAGAAGAAACATGGTCTGCTTGACATAGACACGTTTAATTTGTATAATCAAGAGGGTGAAAAACCCTCTTATAATTTTGAAATAACTATGGCCTACAAATATAATGAAGAAGCTCTACTGCAAGAGCTACGTGATTACATTTCTGGAACTTATGAACAACACTATTCCTCTGGTAACGACAGCATCCAAACGTTAGACTTGATTGAAGCATGTGGAGACGCTGAGGCATTCTGCCGTAGTAACATCCTAAAGTATGCTTCTCGATACGACAGGAAAGGAACTGCTCGTCGTGATATAATTAAGATTCTTCACTACGGTCTTCTCCTTCTCCACTTCTCTGACAAAACCTCTGTACGCGAAACCTACCCTCAATAATTATGAAAATTTCTGTCGAAACTCTGAATATTCTCAAAAACTTTTCCACAATCAATTCATCATTGGTTGTTAAACAAGGAAATATTCTGAGAACTATTTCCCCCGCAAAAAATATCCTCGCTAAATTTGAATGTCCAGAATCATTTGACAATAATTTTGCTGTATATGATCTAAATGAATTTTTGGGTGGTCTCTCTCTATTTAAGGATCCTGACTTTGATTTTGGTAATCCTTCTTATCTTTCTATTCGCAGTGGTAAATCTAAAGTAAAGTATTTCTTTTCAGATCCTAGTGTGATTACTGCTCCACCTGAAAAAGATATTGAACTTCCATCTATTGATGTTGAATTTACATTGACTGAAGAAGTATTATCTTCACTTCTTCGTGCAGCGAGTGTGTATCAACTTCCCGATCTTTCTTTGGTTGGTGATGCTGGTAACATAAATCTTGTTGTCCGTACTAAGAACAACGATACATCCAACAATTTTTCAGTTAAGGTTGGTGAAACTACCAATGAATTTTGTTTCAACTTCAAAGTAGAAAACCTCAAAATTCTTCCTGGTGTGTATAATGTTCAGGTATCTACTGCTAACATTTCTCAGTTCTCACATGATAAGTGGAACTTGTCTTATCTGATTGCACTAGAACCTGATTCTACTTTTAACTGATTATGAGTGACTTTATTTGGGTTGAGAAGTATCGACCCAACAAAATTGAAGACTGCATTCTTCCTGAGAGTATTAAAAAAACTCTACAGAGTTTTGTAGAGAAAGGGGAAGTTCCGAACCTTCTCCTTGCCGGTCCTCCTGGTATCGGTAAAACCACAGTTGCAAAAGCACTGTGTAACGAACTCGGTGCCGATTACTATATTATCAATGGATCTGACGAAGGACGATTTCTGGACACGGTACGGAACCAAGCAAAGAATTTTGCGACGACCGTATCACTTCAAGCAAATGGAAAACCAAAAGTTATCATCATCGATGAAGCTGATAAC
>Ga0181399_1000836_pt1 | contig 11194 bp, 14 predicted proteins | sample 22SPOviralmetaG_FD_130128 | JGI IMG/M metagenome (GOLD analysis project Ga0181399, IMG submission 130128) | Marine viral communities from the oligotrophic San Pedro Time Series (SPOT) site, San Pedro Channel, CA, USA - 22 SPOT_SRF_2011-05-21 | ecosystem: Environmental > Aquatic > Marine > Strait...
TAGTGGAGGCCAGCGATGGCGACACATTTGACCAGCCTGAAATACCCTATGCCACCGTTTATCCTTACAACAAGGTAATGGAGACCGAATCAGGTCATCTGGTGGAATACGATGATACACCCGAACATGAAAGAATACACCTACGACACAAGACTGGTACTTCCTTTGAAATACATCCAGATGGCACAAAGACCGACATAATTAAAGGCGACCAGTATACCTTTACCGGTGGCAAAAGGCAAGAACTAATTGAAGGTAACAAAGATTTAACTATTAATGGCCGCCACAAGATTTACATTAACAAAGACGGTAACACCAATAATCACTACGACCTACAGATAGGGCCTAATGCTAACATTAACATACAGGTGGACAAAGGCAACATTAATATGGTTACCGTAGATGGTAACATAAACGTAAATAGTGGTGGTGATTACAACGTCAAGGTTGGTGGTAACTTTACTATGGCCGTTGAAGGTAATATCATAGAGTCAGCACAAACGCAAACTACGAATATAAACGGTGAAGTAGAGATAAACGCCGGCGAAGTTGACATTAACGCAGTACCTATAAATCTTAACTAGGAAAAACTACCAGAAAAAGCGCTTAGCTAGGACTGGAGCTGGCTTCTAATCTATAAATGTAATATGGTTGTAGAGAAATATACTAAGGCGATTTAGCTGTTTCCATCTCCTCACGCCAATTAGGTTTCTTATATAAAATTTTTCCAAGGATATTTTTTGAAGTCCAAAGTCTTTTCATTATACCATACACACCAATAGGTAACACTACATTAATAACTCTTTTCCCTCTTACTATTAACATATGGCCATACAGGTGACCTGAGATATAACTAAACCCTATGCATCCTCTAATCAACTTCTTTTCTTTCTAAAGTATCTACGCCATAGTGCAGACCTTGTCATGGACACTACAGTAAAGATGAGTGCAATACCCATACTATCAAAGATTGTTGGATGTAAATCAAACAAAGGGAATATTAGGAGTTGTATAAGAACGGCCAATAGAAAACCACTACCTACATCTATGACACTTTCAAATATATCTCTATTCATTCTTTAATTTTTCCATTTCAATATTATCTGATTGCATATTGGCTTGTCTTATCTTTTCTCTTTCAAGTCTTTCTTTCTTATGCAACCTGGACTGTTTAAGACCAATCGCCAGTATCTTTTCGTCTTCTTCGATAACTTCGTGGAAATACTTCTTTTTCATATGTCTAGTATACACTATTATGGCGGTAATGTCAAGCTTTGTGATATTATATATATCGGTGTTAGTCCGTCAGGAAAAGCTCCAGAGGACCTTGGAAACCGGTCTCCCAAAATCCGGAGGAAACTCTTTTAAACTCTAATATATACTGTATGTTATTCTTTCAAGGAATAGGGTTATTAGCCATTGGTATGGTGGTAACCTTAATAGTGTTTAGTATTATCTTTTATGTAGAAATGCCTACGAAAGATAAAAATAAGACTAGTGATAATCCTATAATTAACTTTTGGCGGTCTTTGAAATAAAGTCGTTTTCTTCTTCGTTATATGGCCACATTAATGGATGCCTCTGTTGATTCTGGATATTGCAACTGATGGAAACTTTCCGTCTGTTTTGTAAGAATTGTACGCCCAATACCAATCTTTACCGTATTCGGCCTGGCAGTAAGATTTGACACCAGCATCGATGCTATCATCATCACGCACACTAAAAATTTTAAGTATATTAAGATAGAAGTTTTTTGATTTGGTGGTAAGTGTAAACATTGTATATTCATTTCTCCTTTTTACTACTATTTAGCTGTCGGATTCTTTTTTCTGCTCTGCTACTTTTCTATACCTGATGTGTAAATTTTATATATTATAAGTAAATGTAAAACTTCGTGTCTAAAAAGAAGAAAAGAAAACCTAAGAAAAAACAACCTTGGGGATATCAACCAAATAATCCCCTTACAAAGTATCTCTATCGTATTAAAGTATTAGTAAATTAGAGTCAATTTATCTTTACAATGTATTGACTCGATTTACAAAATAGCTGTAAATTCTGTAAACTTTGATTTATAAGTAGCTATATGGAAGATGAAGAAAAATATTTACAGGAAAAACATAATAGAGGTTTAATTGTCAACGATGATAACCACGATTGGGGTGGTTGTCCTTCTACATACGAAGAAGACGAGGATAAATAATTAAACGTTGAACATTATTATGTTGGAAGTAGGCAAATGCCGAAGCAACGCACCTAACTTTAACAAGGAGGGTGGTATGAATTTCAAATGGGATTTGAAATCGTTGTTTAAGAAAAAACAACAAGAGATTTCTACAAAGGCTCAATTGAGAGAAAGAAGTAAACAATCTATTGCTAGACCAAAGGCAAAAACAAATATTACTTCTAAAGATCCAAGATTACAAAATATCTAAAAATAAAAACCCCCTAGTATCTCTACTAGGGGGAAACAACAACAAACAAAGAAGTTATCTGGTGTATAGTGCGAAAGTATCAGCACCATGCATATGACAAAAAGATTGAGGTCTTTGATAATAAGGTTTTGAAACACCTCTGTACCTGTATCTTATGTTCATAGCATTTTTATGAGCTGTCACCTCTTTAAAATATTTTAAGTATTTAATTGGTATGCCAGAGGCAATACAAGGGCCTTTGTATTTAAAAGGGTCAATCATGTATTTTGATATTAATGGCATTACAACTTTGTCAAAAATTCTTTTTCTTCTATTCATAGTATTCTCCTATTTTAAATATAATGGACCAGTCCATTGAATTGGGTAATTACCAGAAAGTACATTACCTCTTGGTGAATTTAAAGCAGGTGCATTGTAACCAGCGGCTTTCAATATATCACCTTTCTTAAAGTGTTTAAAATCTTCTTTTACAATAAAACAAAAAACACCAGTATCTTGTACAATCTTAATGTACTTCTTACCTTGTGAGATTTTTGTTTTTTTATCCCAATTATCAGTTTGTTCTAATGCCCAACCTGTTAATTCTTTTTTACCATATCTAGTTGACATTGCAACATAGTCGGCTTTTGCACCAGCCATTAAGAATTTAATTCCTTCGTCTAGTGTTTCGCATTTTTGTGATACTTTAATCATAGTGTTATTGTCCTTTTTTGTTCATAGTTAATATAGTCATTATAACAGAAACCAACATAATGGCAACCATTATTCCGAAAACCATCCAGTTCTCGTTACCGGCACAAGCGCCTTTACAATCATCGATAGCACCAACGGCTAAGATTGCAGATAGAATAGCTGTAATACTAAAAAAATTATTCATTAAGCTTTCTCCAATTCCATGTCAATAACTTCATCAACATTAAATTCATCGATATCGCATAAGTCAACATTTTGTACATTCATAATATCGATCTTAGCTGTTTCTTTAGTGATAAGATTTTGTTTAACTTGTAAGATTATCTTATCAACTGCTTTTTCGGCTTCGTCCCAAGCCCATTGTTTTACTTTACCCATAGTGAGTCTCCTTTTTGTTGTTTGTTAATAATATTATATCAAAAATTTGTAGAAGAGTCAAGCAATTTCTTTGTCTGGCTTCTAAAATTCTTGTTTTTAGTGTTTTTTTGTCTTTTTTCATAATATACATATACTATACCAGAAAAAGAAACTAAAGTCAAGCGAAAAAATCAAAAAAATAGCAGAAAAAAGCGAGTAAAATCAACGATTTATGAATTATTTTGTTCTCATTTTGTTCTTTTTCATCATTTCCTGCTCAGGAATGCGTGAAAATTGCAAAATTAAACCGGATTTAGAGCGAATCGGCGAATCAGCTATGGAAAACGTAGAAAATTTAAATGAAACAGAGTGGCGAGCTGCAAATGTCAGCTGTCAGTACTGATATAAATAGGTTTATAATGAAAAATTGTCAAAATTGCGGACATGAGTGCCATTGTGGAACATCCTGTACACAGGAACACAAAGATGGTGATAATAAAGACATTTTAATACTTTGTTGTAGTCATTGTCGTTGTGATTCGTATATTGACGAAGAAAAATATAATATAGAAAGTTAATTATGCCAAAAATGAGAATATTTAAGTTTTGGAACGCTGAAGGCGTTGAAAAAGAAAAAGAAGACATAAGTTTAAAGAAAGCAGTAAGAGCTGTACAAGGCGATTTTAAGGATAGAGAAATCAGCGTTGAATATATCAGTAAAAAAGGTAAAGAGATGTGTCATTCTATTATGATACCAATTGGTAGAAAATTAAGACAATCAATTTTACAAGAAAAACGTAGATTAGCATTAAAAGAGAAATTGGCTAGATAAAAATGCCGGGTATTGTTAGATCAGGAACAGATAGTCATGTAGGTCATGCTAGTCCTACACCAAACCCTTTTCATAAAACATCTTATACAGGTGGTTCTACAAATGTAATTACTAATGGTGCTAATACTATTAGAAAAGGTGACGCTACTTCATGTGGTGATCCTGCTGTCGGTTGTTCATCAACTGTATTTGTAAACGGCATTGGTGTTCATAGAAAAGGTGACGGAACAGGTGGACATGGTTCATGGATACCTAACTCAGCTGCTACCGGTTCTGGTAATGTTTTTGCAGGATAATTTGTAATATCATTATAAATATTACTAATATGGCAAACTATGACGCTTCTAGCACTAATAAAAGTAAAAGGTCTGTTAGGTCCTATGTAGACCTTGACTTAGACTTTACAAGACATCCTGTTACAAATGATGTAGTAAAGATAGAAGATGTTGAAGCTGTAAAGCGTAGTGTTAAGAATTTAGTTAATACTCAATTCTATGAAAGACCTTTTCATCCAGAATTAGGTTGTGGTGTAAGAGATATGTTATTTGAAAACTTTACACCAATGACTGGTATTTTTATTAGAAGAAAGATTGAAGAAGTATTAACCAACTTTGAGCCAAGAGCAAACGTTACATCTATCGGTGTAAATGAACAACCTGATAGAAACGGAATAGACATAGTAGTAAATTTTTATGTGTTGAATTTACCAAATCCGGTTTCTGTTACAACAACACTACAAAGAATTAGGTAAGTAAATGGCGTCCAATAAACTAACAGTATCCGATTTTGATTTTGATAATATCAAATCAAATTTAAAAATATTTTTACAAGGTCAATCAGAGTTCCAAGATTATGATTTTGAAGGTTCTGGTTTTTCAATTCTATTAGACACACTAGCTTACAATACACACTATCTTGGTTTCAATGCCAATATGTTAGTTAATGAAACATATTTAGATAGTGCTGACATAAGAAAAAATATTGTATCATTAGCTAAGATGTTAGGTTATACACCAACATCTCTTAGAACATCAATAGCAGACATAACTGTAGAAGTAAACAACGCAACAGGTTCAACTGTTACAATGCCTAAGGGTACAGTTTTTACTACTACAATTAATAATACATCATATCAATTTTTAAATAATGAATCAGTTGCAATTAATCCTATCGATGGTGTATATAAATTTGAAAACTTAAAAATTTACGAAGGTACTTTAGTTAATTTTAAATATACAAATGACGCTAATGATCCAGACCAAAAATTTACTATACCAAGTAACAGAGCAGATACAACAACTTTAAAAGTAACTGTACAAAATTCTGTAACTGATACAACTACAAACACTTACATTTTAGCAACAGGTGTTACATCTGTTTCAAGTACATCAAAAGTTTATTTTTTACAAGAAACAGACGAAGGTAAATTTGAAGTTTACTTTGGTGATAATGTAATTGGTAAAAAATTAGATGACGGTAACATAATAACTTTAGAGTATATTGTAAGTAATTCAGTTGAAGCTAATGGTGCTTCTACTTTTGAATTGTCTGGCGATATTGGTGGTTTTTCAAACGTATCTATAACAACAAATTCAAATGCACAAGGTGGTGCTGAGGCACAATCAAAAGAATCAATTAGATTTAATGCGCCATTAAGTTATTCAGCACAAGATAGAGCTGTAACAACTTCAGATTACGAAACAATAGTAAAAACAATTTATCCTAATGCAAGATCAGTAAGTGCATGGGGTGGTGAAGACGATGAAAATCCTGTTTACGGTGTTGTTAAGATTGCAATAAATCCTCAATCAGGTTCTACTTTAACAAATATTACTAAAGAAAGTATTAAAACACAATTAAAAAAATATAACGTTGCCTCTGTTTCTCCACAAATAGTTGACGCAGAAACAACAGATATATTATTGACAAGTAATGTTAAGTACGATGAAAAATTAACCACTAAAACATCAGCTACTTTAAAATCAAATGTTCTTACTTCTTTATCAACTTACAATACAAATACTTTACAACAATTTGATGGTCTTTTTAGATTTTCAAAAGTTTCATCTTTAATTGATTCAGCAGACGCTAGTATTGTTTCAAATATTACAACTATCAAAGTTAGAAAACCTTTTACACCAACATTAAATGCTTCAACAAGATATGACATTTATTTTAGAAACGCATTATATAATCCACACTCTGGACATAATTCAGCAATGGGTGGTATATTAGAGTCAACAGGTTTTAAAGTTGATGGTGATACATCTACAATATTTTTCTTAGATGATGATGGTCAAGGAAATATTAGACGTTACAGTTTATCAGGTTCTATCAGAATTTATGCTAACAACACACAAGGTACAATTAGTTATACAACAGGTCAAGTAACACTTAACTCTTTAAATGTTGCGTCTATAGAAAATATTAGAGGTGCAGCTTCAACGGTCATAGAGTTGACAGTTACACCACAATCAAATGACGTAGTACCTGTAAGAGACCAAATTTTAAATATAGATACAGCTAATTCAATAATAACAGTTGAAGCAGACACTTTCGTTGGAGGTTCTGCTGACGCAGGTGTAGGTTATACGACATCAAGTAGTTATTAGGAGATAATATCAGATGGCAAAATTTACTGATAAAATATCCAATCTCTTAGATAAACAAGTACCTGAATTTGTACTTGAAGATCATCCTAAATTTTTAGAGTTCCTAAAATCGTATTATACTTTTATGGAATCAGCAGAGATTTCTGTAACAAGTGTACAGACTACTGAAGGTATTTTATTAGAAACAGAAACTAACCAAGAAAATTCTTTAATACTAGATGGCTCTCGTATTGATACAGATATTACACAATTAGATTCAGGTGATAAAGTAATTTTAGAATCATCAGCATTTGGTAAATTTACAAGAGGTGAAACTGTAACAGGTCAAACTTCAGGTGCAACAGCTACTGTTTTAGTTGAAGACTTAGATAATGGTAGATTGTATATATCATCACAAAACAAATTTGTAATGGATGAAACTATCTTAGGTGCTTCATCAAACGCAAGTGCTGTTATTAATAATTACAGACCAAATCCTGTAGAGACCATTCAACAACTTTTAGCTTTTAAAGATCCAGATAAGGCTATTTCAAATTTCTTAACTAAATTTAGAAATGAATTTTTAAATACATTACCAGAAAATTTAGATGATAATGTTGATAAAAGAAATTTAATTAAAAATATCAAATCACTTTATAGAACAAAAGGTACTAACAGAGGACATGAAGTATTTTTTAGATTATTATTTGGATTAGAATCAGAAACAATCTATCCAAGAGAACAGTTATTAAAAACCTCTGATGGTAAATGGAATACAAATAAAATAGTTAGATGTATTGCTACGAAAGGTGATACAAGTACTTTAGTTGGTAGAACAATTGAGGGACAAACTTCCGAAGCAACTGCTATAATAGAAAATGTATTTAAATTTCAAATTGGTGCAAATGAAGTTACTGAATTTATTTTAAATGCAGAAAGTATCCAAGGTACTTTTACTACAGGTGAAGAAATTAGAGGAACAATATCAGACGATTCAGATGTTTATATAAAAGCTAATTTAACAGGTATTCCAGATTCTATTACACTAACAAATGACGGTGCAAACTATCAAGTAAACGATTTAGTATCGTTAACAGCTGGTGGTGAGGGTGCTGTAGTTCAAGTAGACACAATTGGTAGAGGAACAATTAATCATCTTTATGTAGATGATGGTGGAACAAATTATAAAATCGGTGATGATTTAGTATTTAATAACACAGGCACAGGTGGAGGTTCTGCTGAGGCCAAAGTTGCAGTTGTCAATGGTGGTTTAACAATTGAAACAAGTACATCATCAACCGAAGATCATATTATTTTAGAAGATGAAACTGTAAGAGGAGATTCTTACACAGGAAATAAAATTGTACAAGAAAATGGTGCAGGTGATATAACAGACCTAAGAATAATTAATCAAGGTTCAAACTATCAATCATTGCCTGTAGTTACAGTTGATGATACTAACGGTTCAAGCGCTACTGTCTTTGCATACGGAACAGAAATAGGTAAAGTACAAGAATTAAAAATAATTGAATCTGGTGTAGGTTATGAAAATAGTCCATCGCCTCCTACTTTAAGTTTACCTGCTTACATATTAATAAGAGATTTAAGTGGTAGTTTACAAGCTGGTGATACAATTACAGGATTGTCAGCAGACTCAACTACTGTTACTGCCGAAATAGTACTCTATAATTCTTCAACACAAGTTTTAAAAGTAAAAGACGCTACTGGTGTTTTTGCTAATGATAGTACAATTACATCATCAAACTCAGCAACAGCTACAACTATTCAAGTTGACCAAAGTACAGCAACAATGACTGTTGGTACAGTTGCAGATACTTTTGGTACTTTCTTAAACCAAGATGGTCATATTTCAGAAACTACAATGAAAATACAAGATAGTTTATTGTATCAGGACTTTTCTTATATCATAAAAGTTGGTCGTACTATTAATGACTGGAGAGATTCATTTAAAAAGACAATGCACACAGCAGGTTTTTATTTTACAGGTCAAGTTAACTTAGCAACTAGAATAAGTGCTCAGATAGCAACAAGTGTAAAAGGTATATCATCAGGATTAGAAGAAAGTCCTATCTTCAATATTATCAATACTCTATTCTCTACAATATTTGGTAGAAGATTAGGAACGGAAGATGATGGTACAACTTTGAGAAGTAATGCAAAATTAGGTATAGCACCAGATTTTACTGATAGTACAAGTGACCACTTTACATCAAATACAAGAGATTTGACTCTAGTTCACAAAATGAATATTCAAATGCAAAATTTAGTGCCTATTGAATTTAGAGGTCAACAATATAAATTTGGTTTTGCATATGCTGGACCTAGATTAAAATCTCTGGATATTTACAATAATCCATTTAGTGCCTCAAACATATATTCAGGTGGTCATCCAGATAACTCTACAGCTGCGGCTTCGACAAATGGTACTTACGTTATGCCACCAACTTTTGCAGCTTGGGACGAACATAGAATTATAGGATTAAATGATCCTTTAAATGGTGATAGGTTTAGAATATCAGATTACGAAAACCATGACAATTTAAAGACATACATTGCTCATCCTTCAATAGTTACATTAACTGGTGATGTATTCTCATTCGATATAACTACTACAACATTTGATACAACAGCTAAGAAATTTGACGCAACTACACCATAAAGCATTATAAATATTAAAGATTAAGAGATAAAAAATGGCAAAACAAACAATTAATATCGGTTCTTCAGCAAATGACGGTTCAGGTTCTACAATACGAGCTGGTGGTGATTTAATTAATGATAACTTTAATGAAATTTATACTAAATTAGGTAATGGTACAGCCTTATCTGATTTAACATTTCCAACTGGTACAGATACTATTGTTGGAAGAGCTACTACAGATACTTTAACAAACAAAACTTTAACAACTCCAACTATTGCTTCAATCACAAATGGTGGTACGGTTACGATACCGTCAGGTGCAGATACTTTAGTTGCTAGAACATCTACAGATACACTTACAACTAAAACAATTGATTTAGGAAATAATACTATCACAGGTAGTTTGACAGAATTTAATACTGCTTTACAAGGCGACAGTTTTGTTTCTTTGACAGGTAATGAAACCTTAACAAATAAAGTATTAACAGCACCGACTATTACAGGTGCTACAATAACAGGTTCATCTTTAGGAACAGTATCAGATTTAAGTATGAGCAGTTATGCTGTATTTAATAATAATCCTTTATTAGGTGCTAATTATACAGGTGATACACATGAAGCTCAAACAGACATTGATATTACTGTTGTAACTAAAACTTCAAATCATCCTTATCACGGATCAGGAAGTGCAAACGCATATTTAAACAATCTTGTAGAATCACCGTTCTTTAAAGTAAAAAAAGGTACATACAGATTTAAACAAGAAGGTAACACAAACACAGGCCACCCTTTAAGATTTTATTTAGATAGTGGTAAAACTACTGCTTATACAACAAACGTTACAACTGCTGGAACACCAGGTAGTTCAGGTGCGTATACTCAAATAGTAATTGACGAAAATACACCAAAAGTTCTACATTATCAATGTTCATCACATTCATTGATGGGAGCCGAATTACATAACACATCTCACAAAAATTCATCAACAAAAGTACATACAGCTAACGGTTCAACAACTACTTTTGCTATGGACGGTGCGAGTATCGATACAAATGTTATGGTATTTGTTGACGGTCTATTAAAATTAGAAACTACAGATTATACTATATCTGGAACAAATGTTGTATTTGGTTCAGCACCAAGTAACTCAGCGAAAATTGTTATAAAGGAGCTTTAAAAAACATTATAAATATTGAAATAGGAAGAAAAAATGCCAGCAATTATTACAAACAAATTTAGAATTCATAACGCTGACCAGTTTACAGAGTCATTTTCTGAAGCTGCAGCTACTACTTACTATCTTGCTATAGGTAATCCTATTGCGAATGGTACAAAAACAAGAGGTGATAGTAGAACGGATAACTCAGGTTCAGATATAGCACCTTTAACACCAGCAGATTCAATTACCGAAGAGTTATATACTTACGATGATTATCTAGCGGCTAAAAGAGTAACAAGTTCAGATGTATCAAATGTTGTTGCAAGAAGAAATTGGGCGACTGGCACAGTTTACGATTATTACAGACACGATTATGGTAACAGAATTACAGGAACAACAACTACTCAAACATCTACTAGTGGTGCTTCTACTTTATGGGATTCTACTTTTTATGTTTTAAACAGTTCA
>Ga0181399_1000839_pt1 | contig 11172 bp, 7 predicted proteins | sample 22SPOviralmetaG_FD_130128 | JGI IMG/M metagenome (GOLD analysis project Ga0181399, IMG submission 130128) | Marine viral communities from the oligotrophic San Pedro Time Series (SPOT) site, San Pedro Channel, CA, USA - 22 SPOT_SRF_2011-05-21 | ecosystem: Environmental > Aquatic > Marine > Strait...
AGGTGTGTATCTTTCAGATGTATTAGACTTCAGGCCTAAGGATAATCAATCTAGCGCATTCACACTTGATCCAAATAGTCCTACTAAAATTACTTTAAATTACTATCTTTCTCGTTTAGATAAACTTACAGTTAATACATTAGGCGAGTTCAGCGTAATAGGTGGAGAAGCTTCTAATCAGCCTGATCCTCCTCAAGTGCCTGCGCATTCAATGGCCCTGTATGATCTTTTTGTTCCTGCATATACTCGTTCTGTGAATGATATTCAATTACGACACATTGATAATCGTAGATTTACAATGCGAGATATTGGCCGGCTTGAAAAACGAATCGAAAATCTTGAATATTACACTTCGCTATCTCTACTTGAAAGAGAAGCAAATGGTAAACAAATTCTCGACGCCGATGGCGAAAGATTTAAGAATGGTATACTCGTAGACAGTTTTCAAACACAAGGTGTTGCCGATGTACTTGATCCAAAACTGAAGGTAGCATTTGATACGCAAAAGGGCGAGCTACGACCTCAATACAGTATCAATAATAAAAGACTTCGATTTGCAGGGTATGATGGTAGCGATACTGCTTTAACACGGGCTGACGGTGGAGGAACTCTTCTAAGTTTACCATTTACATCAACTCCTTTAATTACTCAAGATACTGCGAGTATTGATATTAGTGTCAACCCTTATGATCTTGCTTCTTGGAATGGCGCCATTGAATTATCACCTGCAAGTGATGAATGGATTGAAACAGATCGTAGACCAGATGTTGTGTTTAATATCAATGGTGGACTTGATGCTCTTGCAAATACATTGAATGAAAGTGATGCTCTTGTAACTTACGCAAATGCCTGGGAAACACATAGCATTGGAAAAAAATTAAGTGGATCTTCTAAAACAATATTTGGTGCAGGTACGAATAAAGCTGCAAAAACCGCGGCTGGCTTTACTGGCTGGCGTCCAGTTCGTCAAACAACTTCAACATTTGAAACAACAGAGATTCGCGAAGGAGTTAAACAAGAAGCAACCGTTAATACTGTTGAACAAAACATTGGAGATAGCGTTGTAGATGTTAGCTTTATTCCCTTTATTCGCTCCCGCCGAGTATACTTCAAAGCGCAATTGCTTAAGCCAAATACACGTGTTTTTGCTTTCTTTGATGGAATTGATGTAAGTCAGTTTTGTAGTAAAGGAACATTTGTAAAGCACTCAGATAACTCTAGTGTTGACACATCTACATTTAATTCATCTGATCCTTTTGCTACACTAACTCTATCGCGGACTGAACTAGTAACAGATTCTGAAGGTGATCTTGAAGGTTTCTTTATTATACCAAATAATCAAACGTATAAGTTTAGAACAGGAACTCGTAAGTTTAAATTTACAGATTCAAGCACAAATGATTTAGCAAATACTACAACTTCTGCAGAAACGTCGTATGCAGCAAGTGGTCTATTACAATCTAAAGAAGCACAGATAGTTTCTACACAGCAGATACAACTATCTAATACTGATGAAAGAGTTCAACAACTTCGTCAAGGGGTTATTACGAAAACTCAAACTGCATATTATGATCCTCTTGCACAATCATTTATTATTGGCAATGTTCCGACAGGTACATACACGACTAAGATTGATTTATACTTTAAGGCGCGTTCAGAAAATGTTCCACTGAGTATGCATTTGGTTACTGTTGAGAATGGTATACCTACACAAAAAATGGTTCCTTTCTCGAAGGTTATTAAAAAACCAGCTGCAGTAAACATTAGCGATACTGCAGCCACTGCAACTACATTTAATTTCGAATCACCTGTTTATCTTTCACCTGGTGTTGAATACGCAATCGTTGTAATGTCTAACTCACCTGATTATCGTCTATGGATGTCAGAAGTAGGTGGCAATGATGTTACTACTGGCACAAGAATTTCTAAGAATACTTATGCAGGTGTTTCCTTTAAATCACAGAATGCATCAACATGGACGCCTGATCAAAATCGTGACTTTAAGATGACGATATACCGCGCTCAGTTTAGTAGCATTAGCGGTTATACTTATCGCGTAGATCCAATGTTCGATGGCGATACATTTAGTTTCTCTACACTTCGTTTAATATCTCAAGAAGTGAACTTTGCTGAAACAAATACTTCATACACATTACGTCTTGAATCAACCGAAGATCACGTTATAAGTCCTGAAGCTGATAAGTATTTTGGTGAAGTCAAGTCAATTACGGCGGCAGATACAAATGGAACGATAGGAGCTAATGAAGCAGGAGTAAACATCGAGCTTACAAGTACAAGCGATTTCGTAAGTCCAGTAATTGATTTAGATCGACTTTCGTTATTAGCAATTGATAATACTATTTCTAATGAAGTAGCGGTTCAACCAACCAATGCTGCTTCTGATACCGAACTTAACGCTGGTCACGGTGGAGCAACTGCACGTTATATTACACGTGAAGTTGAATTGAATAACGCTGCCGATCAGTTAAACGTAATAATGCTCGCGAATAAGCCTTCAGAACTAACTGATATTCGAGTTTATGTTCGAGTTAAATCGACCGATGAACGTATCCGCGATGTAGGATTTCTAAAGGTTGAACCTCAAGCACCACTATTAATTGACTCTGGTAATAATTTTGGTGAGGCCGAATACTTATTTGAAAATACTGAACCTTTTACTTCTTTTCAAGTGAAGGTTGTATTTACATCAGAAGATACCGCGTTTGCACCTCGTATTAAAGACTTTAGAGCGATTGCGACTATTTAATATGAAAAGGCTTTTAGTAAAAGAAAATAAAAAATTAGAAAGAGATACTCAAACTAAAGCAATACTTTCAAATGACATTGATGGTTATAAAGCAGCAATAGCACGTAGGTCTTTAAGAAAAAGTAAAGAAAAAGAATTTAACGAGTTAAAAAATAAAGTAGATAATCTCACAACTCTTGTTGAAAAGCTTGTCGAAAAATTAGATAAATAGAACTATGGCAGTTTACTACATAAATGGAACAAGCAATTCGGGCGCTACTTTTGGAACAAGTGGATATTTTTATCCTTTGTATTTAACAGCGGCTGAAGCAAATTCGGCTAGCGATAATACCGCAGGAACTTCTCATGCACATACATTTGAAGAAGCAACGAATATTACTTTCTATATGCCAACTACTGGTGCAACGCCTCAGGGCCATGCACTAGCAACGGTGCCTTCTGGAAATTATAGTGGGGAAGTTTATATTTCGTACACAAGTCCTATTGCTGAAGAAAATGTTGAAGATATTGGACTTGGCGTTCTTGCAGGTGATACATTTAATTCTTGGAGAAAGAAGACAAACGATGTTGCTCGAGAAACCATCACTAATGCATCATTGATATCTTCGGTTGATACACGATTAACACGTTTACTCAGTGTAACAGGTGGAGAAAACAATATCATGACTCTTACATCGAGTGATAATATTACTGGTGAAAAAGAGTTTGAAGGAATAGTAAAATTCAGTGCTGCCGATGATTCAACAAACGCTATTCAAGTTGGAGCCGATGGTAAAATTTATGTAGAGTCAAGTTCTTTTAAGTTTACGAAATCAATTGATCTACATAGTGCTGGTGCAGAAATTAAAGCAAGCGATTTTGATGTTCCTACTGGTAGAACAAAGTATGCTGGAGTTCAGTATACTTGGCCAAGCCAACCTCCTGTTCCAGGTCAGATTCTAAAATCGGGCAGTGGAAATACTCTTAATTGGGCAACAGAAACGGCGGCCGAAGCAAACGTTGAAGCCTTTGTAATTGAAGATCCAAATCCTATTGGTTCAATTCACCAATGGTCAACAAATGGTGCTCCTTCAAAATGGCTAATTTGCGATGGTAGTGCAGTTTCACGCGCGACTTATAGTGATCTATTTGCTGTAATTGGAGAGACGTACGGAACAGGTGATGGAGGTTCTACATTTAATCTTCCTGACTTAAGAGCGCGCGTTCCAGTTGGTATAGGAACTAATATTGACGCTAACGGCGTATCAGCTGCGTTTGTCCTTGGTCAAACGAATGCTACTGTAGATGGTTCACCATTAAGCGGCGGTGAATATCAGCACACACTAACCGCCGCACAATCTGGATTACCTAGTCACACCCACACCGTTACTACTATGGGCAATGGAAATACGTGGTTAACCACTTACAGCCGTGGTGGCACACACGGGAGCGAAAGGGATCAAGCGGTTCTTACAACAAGCACAGCTGGCGGGGACGATGCTACTAGCGCACACAACGTTATTCAACCATTCATTGCGCTTAACTACATTATTAAAGCTCAAGGCTCTACTATAGTTACTCAGAATCTTAAGCCAGAAAATGGTCTTCTTTTATCATCTGATGGAGGAGCCACTTATAGTTCTAACACAAGTAATATTTTACAATCAGGTGCTGATAATAGAATTAAACTAGATGTTGATTCAAATAATTTTGAGTTTAGTGGAAATACGTTAAAATTAAAAGATGATCTTTCTATAACTACAGCAACATTTCCTGATACAACACCTACTGCTAGTGCAAGTTCGAGTCTTACCACGACAACGCAGGGTTTAGCATTTCCATTTACTAAATACTTTGAAACTGAATTTGTTTCACCAAATACTAGTAGTGCTATTATTACACCAATTGACCACAACTTAGGCGGGTCTCCAGCATTCACGTATGTTACCATGATATGTACTTCAGATGATCAAGGTTATGTAGTAGGAGATGAAATACCATTTAATTCACCTAACAACATTTCAAATAATCATGGGCCAACACTATACTTTACTTCATCCCAATTTAAATTTACAACATATGGATATGTTTATGTCACGTCTGCAGACCTTGCTACCTCCGTTATCGCGACAGACTTTAATAAATGGAAATGGCGAATTAAAGCTTGGAGATAAATAGAATTATGGCAATACAAGAATCAGATATAATGGACTTCGGAAACGGGATTATCGGTGACGATACTTTCGATGTTTGGCGTAAAAAGACTAATAGTCTTAAAGGCGAAATTGATGCAGTCAATACTACACTTACAGCTAAGATTAATACCGATGTTGCAGCGCTGAGACCATTGTATATTCCTATTGCAGGGAGCGCAACTGCAGTTTCAACCTCGTTGCAATTTATTTCTGCAGTTAATTTTACTTCTGCAGTTAACATTAATGGATCAACACTAACGGGTAGTTCAGATAAGCTCGTATCGAATCGTGAATTTGATTCAAGTATTCAATTGACAAGCCCTAAGGTAAAAGCTTCATCTAAGCTAATCCTAGGAACAAAAGAATATACTGTTCCTTCATCTCCTGCAATTAACAACGCAGTACTTACATCTGCTACTACTGCAGGTCAACTACAATGGCGGAATGCTGCAGAACTTTTTCAAGATGCAGGTGGCCTTCAACAAACCACAGCAGTATTTGAAGAAGTTATGCCAGTTGGTGCAGTTATTGCTTGCGCCGAAGATCCCAATGATCCTAACTTTTTGTTGTGTGAAGGCGGTTCTGTATCAAAAGAAGCGTATCCTAAACTATATGATGTTCTTAAAGCAGGAGGAACCACTGCACGCTATGGTGAAACAACCACGGCCTTTACTCTTCCTGATTATAGCGGAAGAGTACTAGTAGGAACAGGCACTGCAGGAAATGTTAACTTTGGAAATACTTTTGGTGTTGATGGAGGAGATACTAATACATCTACATCAGGTGTTGCTTTAACGACTGATCAAATACCTAGCCATAACCACACTATACCAACTATTAAACGCACCGGTTATGATAAGACGGGCGGTGGTAGCGCTTATGGACAAGACACCTCAACCGGCGCAGGGCCTAACCTCACCACTAATAGTACTGGCGGAGATTCTGAAGGTAATACAACACCTCACTCACACAGCATTACTACAGCAAATCGTATTCAGCCTTATGTAACTGTTGAGTACTACATTAAAGCGATTGAAAATTCTAAGGTAGATTTTAAGATTAACGTAAATAATAGTGGTTTAAAGTCTACAGACGGAGGAGGTGTACCACAAACTCTTATTTCTGTTTCTAATCAGACACACTCGTTAAGTATAAATCCTGATAACACAAGTATTGCTTTAGATAATAATTTTAAGGTTTCTGTTAAATCTTCACCTACAATTCAAGGGACTATTACCGCCACTGGTAATGTTATATCAGATGAACCCACCCAATCAAATCATCTAGCTACAAAGAATTACGTAGATAATCGACAGGATACGAAAAGAGGAAATTTCAAAAAAGAGACTGAAACTGAATCAGGTAAACACAATAGCGTATCACCGCAATATGTTCAATCATATTGTTATATCGATGATGAAGACAATGTTGTTTTTTTTGGGGAACTTGCGGGTGGTAAAAACGTTCCCAGAAGTGCGTATAGTTCTTATTACAATTCGCAGACCTTCAACGTTAATTATGTTCCGCTGACTAAGCTAATTCTTCCTGATAACGAAAAGGCAGATAAGTTATACAAATCTTTTCACAATACTTACGTTATTTCAAAGTCTGGAAAGGCATATTCTATCGGTCTTGGCTACAGCGCGGCTTCCATTACGCTCGCAACTTCTCCCGGCTACGGTCGTGATGACCAAAGGGACAATCATTATTATACTTGGACGCGTGCTTTTTGCGGGTCCAATAACTGCAAGATAAGTAAAATCATCGTTTCGGCTGATCAAGGGAATGAGACTGCCTTTGCACTCGACACTAATGGATATCTTTGGGGGCATGGCACCAACACACAGAGTGTCCTAGCGAATGGAACCCAGCACTCGACTTGGGAAATCAATGGTACTACAAAAACCCTGAGCGCAACAACATTAAAACGTTTTGAACTTCTTAATTCTGAAACGCTGGCGCTTGGTGCAGATAAAGCCTATGCCTTAGACACTTTGAGCTCACAATCGGCATATAGGTTATCGCAGGTAATGAACCATTTCCTTGATGCGGCGGGGCAAATTACAAATGATCCAGCTCTCGCTGTTAGGCTTTTAAAGGTTACAGACAGTTGTGTTATAGGGGGTTTTGTAGGGTTTGGTAATGGCCCGCAGAATTCGTCGAATACTTACACCACAACCATACCCACTGAAAGTATTGCGATTTTGGGTGAAGATAAAAGAGTCTATGTTGCAGGTTTTGGCGTCTACGGACAATGCGGTGCCGGGAATAATCTCAATAGCGCTTTTTGGACAACGGTATCCACATCTCAGGGTGTGCCTTTAGAAAATATAACGAAAGTGTATGCTGGTGGCCAAAAGCGCGGTACATTTTTTGTTGCACTTGATGAAAACCACGATGCGTGGGCGTGGGGTTATGGCCCATATGGCAATTTTGCAAATGGATTATTTGGTATTGCTAGCAATGAGTTGTTGTATGCAACAAGGATATGGGATAGCAGCGTCAGAAACCGTAGAGCTAATTACGTTATTACACAAACCTCAGGCGGCGGCTATAGCAACTTCGCGACCAACCAGCAAGGTCAGGCCGGTACACACCTGGATGTGGACGGCACATTAATTATAGCTTCTCATGAAAATAGCGCTGGCGGTACGATAGATAAAGAATTTTATATGCGAAATGATTCTGGCAGTGCGATAGTTCAGATAAACCATACTGTGTTTAATACGACAGCGTATTCTATTCAAGAGTTATACCATTCAAATGGTCCACGCCTAGTTGGCATGCCAGTCGAGAGGGAGAATAATTTTTACTACGTATTGGCAAGAAATAAAAATACTAATATGCTCGAGCTTTGGTCGAGTGGAAGCAACTTCTCCTTCCAGAGCGGGTTCGGGTATTCTGCGAATGGGGCGGTGTCAGGAGCCCTTGGATCCAGATCTCCTTCCAGCACTTCATCAGTTGATGGCGCTGACACAGATTGGAGATCAGTCGCGTATCGCGTAAATTTCAGTTCAGAGTTACTCGAAAAAGTAGTTACTATTCATTGCTCGGTGGCCGCGGGCAGCTTCTGGGGCAATACTACAACTGCAGGTGCAAATATAAATGGAGTTTACCGGACGCGAGAGACAGCAACATACATATACTTATCTGATGGAAGAATATTTGCTTCAGGACATGCGCTAGGTGGGCCTTTCACAAATCGAGGAATCGGGAATAACAACTCAGGCGTGGGGCTTTTAAATTATAGTTCGAACGGAAGCTTCGCACCAATAGAAATGCATTTATAAATAAGAATATGGCATCACAAATACAACTAACAAGAAGTGGAACTCCAGGCGCTCAACCAACAGCAACTGAAATGGAGCTTGGTGAATTAGCGTTGAATTACGCTGATGGTAAACTATACTTTAAGAATGATTCAGATAATATCGAGTTGTTAAACTCAATGTCCAACATGAGTGGACAAAAAATTATCGTAAATGAGACTGATAACCATATCGGCTTGAATACTACATCTCCCGAGTTTTTACTTGACTTAGGAGGATCGGTAGGGCACGCTGATAACACTCTTCGGCTAAATCAAAACGATGATGGTACCGCGATTAGAATCGGTGGATCAGCGAACGGTGATATTACACTTTTAAGAGTCGATAATTTAGATGGTATAACAGATTCAGCCGCTGAAGGATTTTCGATTAAGTATCTTGGAAGTAATTCTAATAATGAATTAGCAGTTTTTACAGATAATCAAAGTGGCAGTGCTATACAGGCTTTAACAATTCTACAGAATGGTAACATCGGTGTTGGTGTTGCAACACCCGCACATGAACTTGATGTTGCTGGAACAATAAGGGTTACTGATAGCACTAACTTTATAACATTCAATGACGGCGCGGAAGACATGGGCTTTATATTGAATAATGCAGGTAAGTTAGCAATTAATGCCGGTGGTACTACTGACGTTCTACAACTTCAAACGAATGGCGGCACACGAGTTCATATTGATAATAGCGGTAGGGTTGGTATAGGAACTACATCACCGGATCCTGGAGCGGCCGTGCACGTGAGGAAGAGCGCGCCTAGATTGCTGTTAGATGGCTATTCGGCTGCTTCTGAAGATAGTGAAATTTCAAGAATTTCGGGTCTTTGGGATGGTAAATATGTTGCTGATATTAGATTTTTAGCTGGTGATGATACTACAAATAAAGATAACGGAAAAATAGAATTTAGAACATACACATCAGTTGGTAGTACTAGTAGGAGGATGGTTATTGATGAGGTTGGCAATATTGGTATAGGAAATATAGATCCAACTGAAGCATTAGATGTAGTTGGCAATATTACTACAACGGGTACTGCCACTGCTGCAACACCAACTGCAAGTACACATTTAACTACTAAGGCTTATGTAGATTCGCTAATATCTACAGTGCAACATACCGGCAGTGCCGTTACTCAAATCAGCGGATGCACTATATCAAGAACATCCGCGGGACTATATACAATAACATTGGATACTGATTCGGGACAATTACCAACAGCAGTTGCTGGTTTATCTACAGACTTCGGGACGTTTACAAACACAACTAACGCTTTAGCAGCTAAGATGAACGGAGAATTTTCTATCTCTGCAAAGACTGTAAGCAATACTCGTGTTGATATAGAAATCTCTGAGCTAGTATCTGAACGAGGCAGTGGTGGAGGAAATGACGGTAATACGACGGCTGAGTTCATAAGATCTAATGTCGATACGGCATTTCAGGTTTTAATAACCAACCGCTGATAACTAATTGTTAATTTATTATGGAGTTTTATTATTATATACATGAGTCGCCTGAGACAGGTAATCTTATGTTTACTACGTCTCCTAAAAAACTTATTATCTCTGAAACACATATTGAATTAGATAAAAAGGATATTGAAAAATATAGACTACACATAAAATATATTAACTGTTGTTTTTTTGATGAGAATGGATTATTGTCTTATGACTATATAAGGGTATTATCAGAAAAATTGCATAGTTTAAATACCGCGGTTGATTATAATATAAAGAAATTACGAGAGCTTGTTGTCGAAGCTATAGGCTTGGAAAAACAAGAGTGCGCTAAAGAAATTGCTGAATCAATTAAATCTTTAAGTGACTTCGCAAATGATGATTTTTCAGGTATTAAAGATATTCAAGAAATTGATACTCTTACATGTCCAGAACTACATATAGATTTTATTAGACATTATGAAAGTAAAATATACGGAATATGATATACACGGCAAAGGTGTACCTAAACTGCACCACGCAGAAAAATTAGAAGCAGTTTTAAAACGTTTAACACCTAAAAGCGTATATGATAGATTAGAAAAAACAGTAAGGCGCGGGAATCCTAATCCAAATGCTTCGCACCCAGTGAATGCATCTTTAACAGAACTTTCTGATTTAGACGTAATAGAGTTATTACCTACACTAAAAAAATGTTTTCCCACTTTAAGATTTAGAATAAGTGGTAAATTTATATATGGTCCTGGTGATAGCATTGATGAACATACTAATTCTAACGATCCGTCTAACACTCTTTACATAACATACGCTACAGGTGAGTCTAAATTCTCGTATCGGCATTCTTTAGACGAAGATTTAATCGATACATATGATGTTACTAACGGCATTACAATAAGAGCATTTGAAATTACTGCGAGGGAGCCTTATACCTATCATAAAGTTGAGTGCAAATCAGGTTATAGAGTTTCAATCGGACTAAGGTATGTTGAAGTCTAAACAACTTTTTAGTAATCATTTGCTAGAAAATGAATATATTGATATAAACCTATTAGTCATGACTCTTAACGCAATAGGGGTTTTAAAGTATAAAGATACCTATGATGTCATTAACACACGCAGTAAAGACTTTCCTCTCAAACCCTCTGTTATATCTTTCTATGAAAATAATGGTGTTTGTAAAGATCCTATTGTTGTAACTGATGATGATTTTTGTTTAGATGGAAGACACAGAGTAGCATATAGAAAAGAAATAAACGATACCGTGTGCTCAGCGTACATTGCACCAAAAGAATACATACCATCTTTTATAAAAAGAAGAGCGGTTTCTCGGAATTATTGATAATTGTTGCAGTAATACTATTATAAATAACTAATATGCCAAGTATATCAGTCACAAATCCAGAGTTAATTACATCTATAGATCTAGGGTCTGCAACGCCTAAACTAGCAGG
>Ga0181399_1000843_pt1 | contig 11138 bp, 11 predicted proteins | sample 22SPOviralmetaG_FD_130128 | JGI IMG/M metagenome (GOLD analysis project Ga0181399, IMG submission 130128) | Marine viral communities from the oligotrophic San Pedro Time Series (SPOT) site, San Pedro Channel, CA, USA - 22 SPOT_SRF_2011-05-21 | ecosystem: Environmental > Aquatic > Marine > Strait...
ATTTGAAAAGCCTCCTCACATAGGGAAAATCCACTAGGGAGAATACAAATGGGGGGCAAAAGTGACGCTTTGTCGCTGGCGTATATTAATTAACGAAAACTACTTAAAGATTATATTTCTCTATTCATCTGCTTCATCTGCTTCATCTGCTTCATCTGCTTCATCTACTTCATCTGTTTCTCTGACGCAATTCATCAACCATTCACCATATGTTAATTTATCATTCTCCCAATAAAATATGGTATATATCTCTTCCATCGTAGCATCACCATTTTCTAATTCCATTTCAACATAATCTTCCCATTTTCCAAGTTTATTAATCATATCAAAAAGATTATTCGTTTTTCTTTTATGTTCTATGAAATAATCGCACATTTCTAAATAGTTCATCTTATATCATAGAGAGAAATTCGTTTCAATTTTTTTTTTAAATCCGTTTCAATTTAAATACTTTTTCTCTCTACCTTTCATTTCCAGTTTCATTTAAATAAATATAATAATCATATCTAAAGTGTTTCTTTACTAAATATTCACCATATTTATATAATAATAATTTTATTGGTTCTTCATAAAATGATAATAATTCCCAAAGCATCTCAACCGCAGTATTGTCTTGTATAAGTTCAAAGTTTGCTATTGTATGAGCCATTAATATTTATTTTTATTTTATTTTTTTTTAAAATAAAAAAAAATTGAAATGCTTTTTCTCTCTATGATAATAGTGTAAAAAGAAATAAAAATGCCTTATCCCACCTCCCTTATGGTTTCACAGATGTGTGAATTAGATGAGGAGAGCGAGGAAGACGAAGACGAAGAAGAAGAAGATGAAACAGATGAGTGGTGTGAATGTTGTGCTTGTAGTAAAGAAATAACCGATGATACAAATACCAAAATAATTTGTTGTAAAGATATTGGTGGTAGTGAAGAAAGTGAGTGTGTAGTTTGTTTGGAATGTTATGAAAAAATAAAGAAGAATGAAAAATAAAAATATTTATTTAAAATATAATAAAATAAAAATTAATATTTTTTATTTTATTTTTATTTTTAAAAAAAATTGAAATGCTTTTTCTCTCTATGATAATATTGTAAAAAGAAATAAAAATGAAAACCTATTTTGACCGACTTCCCGAAGAGATTATACAACACATTTGGAAATTTGTTTTTTATAATACTATTAAAGAAATAAGGGAGAAGCACCGTTATGGTAGTATTCCGAAAGATTTTTGTAATAGTCAGTTTTGTTGTTTAATTACTAAATCTTTATCCAAGAAAGAGGGATTTTGGTATGATAAATTAAAAAAAGATTATAATGTAGTATTATTTGCGAAAGAACGTTGGAGAATTCCTTGGAATTTTCAATATGGCTACTACAATTATGAAGATAATTACATTAACCAAAAAAGAAACAAAATATTTGCTTCTACTTACGGGTGTTGTGCTTACAAAAATTATACTAAAAAAATATTTTGTAATGATTTAAGAAATAGCAAAGAATATTCAAAAGATTATTTAAAAAAACAATTACTTTTAAATCAAAGAATTGTATATAAATCTTGGACGAGGGACAGAATGATTAAAGAACTGATGTCGCTCTAAAAATAAGTTGGAAATAATCGTTTTAATTCTTGTTCTTCTTCTTCAATAGCATTCTTCCTTTTCATAAAATTATTAATTATATATAATGTTTTTTCATCTTTGAGTTCTTCTTCTAAATTGTCTTGTATCTCTACACTTGATACACTTGAATTATCGTCATCTTTATTTTTAATAAATATTAATTCTGGTGGTTCAATATATTCCTTACCAATTAATTCAACCTCATTATTATGATTATCTAACATATCATAATTGACTTCTGCGTGCGTTGCTTTTGATTTCATAGTTTTTGAGCGACTAACTAATTGCTCTGGTTTTGCTTTATCTTTTAATGTTATTTTTTTATTTTTAATTAAATCAAATACTATATTCTCAAAATATTGATATTTTTCTGTATATCCATCATCTTCCTTTGTTTTAGCATAAAGAGTTTTGCGATTTCCACCAGCATCATTACCTGATGTATTCTTATCATATAAAACATTATTAAAGCATAAATTACAATACCCTTTCTCAATATATTCCATAGAAATTAAATGGTCTTCGTTATATTTATATTTAAAACGAAAACGTGGGTCTGTCCTTATTAACATAGAAGAAAAACATTTACCATTTTTTACAATAACCGTTCTCGCATCTCCTTCACTAACAAATGGATTAAAATTATGAGATACTAAACCGACATTATCATAATTCTTAATATAATTTTCTATGGAATTAAATATTTCATATGATTTAATAGTATTTTTACTACCTTGATACAATCGTTTATAAGATTTAATATTATCATCTAATAACCAAACTCTTCCAAAAGATGGTTTCCAATAATCTAAAATATAATTTCTCATAGGTGTAGAACCCATATTCTGTTCTGAAAAATTATCGCCTTTTATTAAATTACAATATTCTGGATTATACCATTTCTCATATTTATCATACTCATTTTCTTCAACGAACATATTATGCTTTATACAACATTCAGTCAAAAACTTATGCGTTCTTCCATATTCATTCGCTCGTCCATACGAAATAATATTGATTGGAAATTTATTACATTCGTCTTGTTCCGTCGTCCAATAACCTCTTGCTGGTTCTTTTGGATTAATTGTTAAAGTAATGGTTTTTTTATTAGAATATTTAAATGTAATTTTTTTAAATGAACTTTCAATTATTTTTTTAAAAGAAGCGACATTATCTTCCTTTATATAACAAACAGTATGATAAGCGATAATATCTTTTGCTTGTGAATTATCATATTTCATAGTATAAAACTTATTCAAATGAACTTTATCACGAATTTCTGTATCTTGATTTTTACGACAAAACCCACTATCTGGAAAAATAGATTTAAAATGTTCCATATCTTTTTCACTTGTAGCACGAATTAATATTTTTACTAATTCTTTTTTATTAGTATCATAATCTTTTTTTTCACATTTGAAAAACCACCTATTTGAGTTATTCTCCATTTATATATATATATAATATTATTTATTTAAATCAATTTAATTTTAAATAAATAATTAATTATTTTCCTAAATATATTAATCTTCTTCTTCTTGAATTCCCATTTCTGCTTTCTCTATTGGCGTAAGTTCCCGCCAACCTAAAATAATATTTCTATAATCTTTTTTATTCATCTTTTTCTTTGGGTGAAATGTATGCTTAAATGATTTATTTTCAGCAACATTTTTTAAGAATATTGCTTTTGTCGGTCTTGCTGATTTATGTAATCTATCATATTCATCACTATCTAAAAACTCAAGATACATATCTGCTACTTTAATAAAATTCTTTGTATCTTTTTCATATATATATTTTTGTGTCGCCCAAGTTAATAAAGTATCATTACTATCTATGTATGCTTTTGTTCTTTCTTTTACACAATCTGGAATATATACATCTTCTTTGGCGTTATCTATAATATATTTAAATAAAGCACAAGAATATTCTTTTTTGAAATTTACTTGTTTATAATCTTGATTTGCTTTATAAACATTTTTTAAATTTGTATCATTTAATAAATCTTCATTTATTGTAAAAGTGCTTTCAAATAATATATCTATAAATCTACGATATTCACTCTCATCTACTTCTCCTGAAAAATTTAATTTTTTATTACATTCTAAAATAAAAGTTGCTAATAATTCGGTTTTTGTATTGCTTTGGAAAAGACCACGAGCATTAATACTTTCATTATCAACTAATTGTTTTAAATTACCTAATTGAATTTTATCCTTTTGATTTGGTTCTTTAAATAAAACTAATCTTTTTTTGTGTATATTTGCTAATTCAGGATTAGCACCTCCTTTTATTTTATCAACTAATACAGATATATTACCATTATAAGAATAATCATTACCTAACATAAACATTAATAATTCATTTAATAATCCTTTTCCATTACCACCCGAACCATTTGCTACAATAAAATGGTTTTTTGTATAACCAAGTAGAGCGGTTCTCATAATACTTAAATAAGATTGTTTTATTTCTTCATTCGGGAATATCTCACAAATTAATTGTTTTATTTTATCTACTTCTTCTTCCGTTGGTTCTACCCAATCATATCCTGTTGAATATGATATATATTCTTCTTTTAATATTGGTTCAAACGCTTTTGTAGTAAAATTATATTTTATATTCTTAAACGCTATTACATTACCATTTGCGTTAAATTCTATTTCTTCGTGTCTGTTTATTACTAATGATTGAATTTCTTTTGAAATATTATTTTTCCAAGATGTTTTTAAAACGAGTTGCGATATATCCGCTATAGTTTCTATTTTGGTTTTTAATACTTTATATGTTGGGTCTGTGTCCTCTAAAAATGACCTTTTTTTATATAACATAGATAATATATTTGAATAATATTTGTTTCCTTCTTGACTAATCATAACACGAAGTAAATCTAATTTTGGGTCTTGTCGCCACTTATCTTTTGTATATACCATCATAACATCATTATAAAATACTAAATTATCACCGAACACAGAGAGAAGAACCTCTGCTATATTATATTCATTATTTTCAAATATAGGAACATCAATATTATAAAGTTTAATATTATAAAATTCTTCTTCATTTGATTGTTTTGCTTGATAATAAATAGTTCCCAATCCTGATTGTTCTTTATTTGTTTTACTCTCCCAAATTCGGTCAAACTCTACCATATCAAATTTCTCCTCTACTCTTGAAGATAATTTCATACAAAATTTATAATCAAACCCAGCATTTCTCATCGCCCAGATTGTTTTACACCAAGCGTCATACCCTGTAAAATATTTTATATCCATTAATTCCGCCATTTGAATATTCTCTTGACTAACTTTTATTTCTTTCTTTTCTTTTTCAATTACTTTTTCTCTCTTCGTATCTTTTTTAATCGGTAATTCTTGAGGAGTTATATTATCCCATTTATTATATTCCATATTATTATTACCATTATATAACATAGTGTCGGTTCTACACCACGCCCAACACCCTTTATATAGGACATCGTGGTCGCATATTGAACCATCATCTAATTTCATATTATCATTAATTTGTTTATTATGATATTTGGTCTTCATAAAATAATGGGGTTGCTTTTTTGTTAAAGATAAATAATATGGGAGATTTGAAAATTCTTTTGCTAATTTGCTATCTTTGTATTTACCTGTTAAATCATCTATATCTAATTGTTGTATATCCGTAGCATCTATACCTATATATTTTGTTTCATTTTTATAGGTTTCATAAATCTGATTACATTCTTCTAAACTATACCTTTCAAAATCTGTAATTTTAAAATTACTTTTTCCATTTTCCCATTTAGATTTCTCGCCGTGATTTTTCCAATCTAAATATGTCTTTTTATTATCTTCTATTTCTATTTTTATAGGTAAAAACTTTATATTTTGTCTTTTACAAAAAATTGTAATATTCTCCATTTATATATATCAAATATATTATTTATTTAAATCAATTTGTTTTATAAATAATTAATTATTTTTAAAAAAGCAATTAATTATATATTTTCTATATCGTAATTTTCCGCTAAAGTTGTGAGCGAAGTGCCTCTATTCTCGCTAATCTCTTTTAATTTGCTAAAATCTTTTCTAAAATGGCTTATGATAATCTTTACATAAGCACCTTCACCAAGTTGCTTATAACTCGCCTTCTTAATATAATATCCAACCTGTGATAGGGTGGGAATAAACTCGCCACATTCCTCATCTCGTTTTTTACAAGCATAAACTCTTTTCATCGCTAAAATAAATTTTGGGTCTGTAATAATATCGGTTTTTTTACCATATGTTGATGCTGTTTTATATACATTACGAGTATAGACAACTTTTTTTGGTGTAATCCACATATAATTTTTAGTTTCATCTTTTGTTTCTCTTTTTTTGCTTACTATATCAAATACAAGGTCAGCATTTCTAACTTGATAATTAATTAATAAATAATTAATAATATAATCCCTCCATTCCATTTTATCCCAAAGGTAATCTGTATATTCAATTAGTTCCTCATAAGAAGGTAATGTATCTTTTAATACAGCATTCTTTTCTTTTACATCTTCTTTTAATGAACCTTTTAATTTCTCACGAAGTGCTTCTAATTTTGTTGTAGATAATTTATATATTCTTCTAATGAGAATTGCTATGTTAATTAGTGCTTGTTTTTGGTTATTGTTCTGCTGTTCTAACACCACTTCAATCAGTTTTTTTTCACTCGTTTCATTTACCTCATTATCTAAAAGTTTAAATAATTTATTATATTGTGTTTTATATGCTTTTTGAGTATTTACGGATTTATCAGATACAGAAGCAATCAGTTTCTCTAATTCGGTCATTTATATATTACATATATATTATTTTTAATTTTTAAATCATTTTTATTAAATAATTAATTATTCCTAAAGGTTTTCAAATTTTTGTAAATCTTCTTTTTTTATATAAAAATAATTAGATAATTCTACTCTCCCTCTATCACACCTTCCACCTGCTCTCATATCATATAATTTATCACATAGCCAGTTATGATAAAATAAACCATCTGTAAATTTAAATAAAAAAACATATTTATTCTCTGGGTGTTCTTCCGCCCACTTTAATTTATTAACACCACACATAGTATCAGCGTAGGCATTATGTTTTACTCTTCTTGTTTTAAGTTCATAATATGTATTATTTGAAGCATCAAAATAGTCAAATGTGTGGAACTTTGATGTTTTAATTATATTTTTATTTATTTTATTTTTTAAAAGTGTTAATACCTTATCCTCTGCTTCCATTCCAAATTTTAAATCTTCATTTTTAGTCATCATTTATTTTTATACTATAGAGAGAAAAAAGTATTCTAATTTTAACTATTATAAATTAACCAACTGGAGGAGGGCCAAGGTTTATTCCTCCACCTGTTCCTGTAGTTGGTGGTGGTGTTGGGTTAGGTGTGCTTGGAAGCGTTATAGCATTATATGTAGCACCCATAGCCAATCTTCTTGCCGCAAGTGCTTGAGCGTCTGCTTGCGATAGTGGTGGTAATGCTGGATTAGGGTTAGCTATTTGTGTTGGTGCTGGTGCGGGTGGTGGTGTTGGTGTTGGTGTTGGTGTTTTTGGTTTAATTGCTGTAGCGTTATAAGTAGCACCTTGTGCTGCTCTCCTCGCTGCCGCTGCCTTTGCCGCTAGTTGTGCTTGAGTTGGTAAATTAAGTGCTTGTAAATTAGTTGTTTGTAAATTTTGTAGATGTGTTAATGCTGTATTTGTTCCTGCGTTTGCCTGTGCTTCTAATTGTGATGAGAATACAGGTTGCCCTTTTACAAATGTTAAACCTTCAACATTTTGTAGGTTTGTGGTCGGTGCTGTTCCACCACCTCCAGTAATAGCTAAAGTATTATATAATGAATTTGGATTTATTAAAGAACCTGTATTTATGGTTGCACCAGAAGCTCGGTCGCTATCTACTGTATTAACATATTCATTAATATATTCGGTTTTTAGTGCCGTTGATAATGTATTATTATATTCTAAAGCATTTGCTTTAGCTGTAGCAACATTTGCGGTTGCGGTTGCTACATTTGCTTTAGCTTTACTTACAGCAGATTGGTCGGCAGATGCGGTTGTTTGATTAGCGGTTGTTATAGCATCAACCTGTGCGTCTGTTGGTGGTGTTGATACATTAGTATTAAATACACTCGTCATTTGTTGGTCTGGAAACAGAGATGGGGGATATATTGTTTGGGCGATAGTAGCTAAATTAGCTTGATTTACTGTTTTTCCTTCAGCCTTTAAAGCCGATGTAAGGAACGGAATAGCATTATCTACTATAGTTTTCGGTAAAACACCATTTGATAATGCTGGATTTAAACCCATAGCTGTTAGCACTTGAGGAGATACACCTTTAAATGTATTTGGGTCTTGTTTATAACTTGCCGCTGCCTGTGCTAAATCGCTAGATGATAATTGAGCTACTAATGTTGTATTAGTTCCGTCATATACACTATATAATGGTCTTCCATCTGCTACGGCTTTATTCGCCATAGTAATAACCGATTGCACACTTGGTGTTTTTGCGACTTCGTCTTGTAATGCCTTTATAGATGCTGTTTCTTGAGAAGAGGTTAATACTGTAGCAGATGGTTTTTGTTTATGTGCCGCAATAAACGCTGGAATTACTGACGCTAATATACCACCTGCCGCTGCCGCTCCTGCCGCTGCACCTACTGCTGCCGCAACTCCCGCTGCCGCTCCAAATGTCGCTTCATCAGGGCCTAATGCCGCTGCCGCTTCTGCTGCCGCTACATCTACACCTGTGTTTAGGGTGACTTCCGCTGCCCCTGCCGCTGCCGCTTCTCCAGATATTTCTGCCGCTGCCGCTGCCGCAACATCAGTTGCACCTGATGCTGCCTCTACTCCAGCTCCTTCTTCTCCTGCCGCTGCCGCTAAATCTGTTAGTTCAACCCCACCCTCTGCCGCCCCAGCACCAGCATCTTCCGCCATCGTTCCAAATGCTTTCTCCGCAAGATTTCCAAGTATATCACTTGTGTCTGCATCTGCACTTGCTGTGGTTTCTGCCGCTTCTTCCGCTGTATCCGCCTCACCTAATAAACTTTGGCTCATCTCAACATCATCAGCTGCCGCAGTTGGTTTTAATGCTTTTAATGATTGTAATGCTCGCGCACCCATTTTGACCGCATTTGACGACATTTGAGAAACACTATCTCCAAAACTGGTAACACCCTTAGAAAGAGTTTGTGTAGCATCTGATACAGCATCTGTAGCATCTGCCGTATCACCCGCTCCGTCCAAAGAAATATTAACCGCATCACTATCAACTTCGCCCATTTCAATATCTCCTCCAGCACTTTTCGCAAGTTTTAATACAGCATCTCCTGCGTCTTCCCCAGCATCTCCAGCACCTTCTACTTCATCTGGAGGGTCAAACTCGGCGTCCATATCTTGAGCGTTTCCTGCTGGTTTTGGTAAAGATGTATCTGGAACTGGCTCGTCCATTATTGGTGGTTCTCCTTCTGCGCCAGGAGCATAATTAATATCAGTCATTTCAGTTTCGCCGCCTTCACCTTCACCACCTTCGCCTTCCTCTGTTGGTTTCATTTTTGCGTTATATGCTTTTATTAATCCTCTCCTCGCTAAAATTCCTGCTCCAGCACCTAAACTAGAGCCTGTAAGTTCTCCTCCAACTATTAAACCTGCTACGGCATCATTAGTAAAACTACTTCCCCCGCCAGATGGTTCAGGTGCAGGTGGGTTTATTGGCGGGTTTATTGGCGGATTGACTGGTGGCTTGATTGGAGTGATTGGAATATTTGGTGGCTTGATTGGAGTGATTGGAATATTTGGTGGCTTGATTGGAGTGATTGGAATATTTGGGTCAGGTTTAGGTTCAGGTTTCGGTTTATTGTGCGGTTCAAATGGTTTTTGTTGCACACGACATCGTGGGTCTCTAAGCTTGCCGTGTAGGTCTGTAGGGCATCGTCGTTCTTCGCCTTTTGATTGAAAAGTTTTTGTATGGCGTATAGGCATTTTATAATATATAAAAATATTTTATTTATTATTAATATTGTTTATAATGAAGATTATGGAATGGATTTATTGGAACTTGCCGTTTTAATGGTGGTGCTACATATTGCTGTGGTGGTGGTGGCGGTGGTTGTTGTGGTTGTGGTGCTGGTATCGGTATATTCGCCGATTTTTCCGGCTTCTTTTTGCTTCTGCGTTTTATATAAATTACATTACTATCTTCATCACTTGAAGAAGAACTCTCATCAACAATCACGATTGGTTTCTTCTTTTTCTTTTTTTTTTCTTTTACAACTTTTTCTGCCTCCTTTTCAATATCACTATCTATTTCTTCTTCTTCTTTTGTGGTTTCAGGTTCAGGTGCTACAAGTTGTTTGTGTTTATTTTTAATATTATTAATTTTAATTTCTTTTTCTTTCGCCTTGACTGCTTTCTCCATATCTGTTATTTCCTTTTTTTTCTGCTGTGCTTCTTTCGCCTTCTCTCTAGCAACCTTCAACTTTTCTAAAGTTTCAGGCGTCATCTTTCGTGTCCTTTTTGGCTTCTCAACCTTTTTCGGCACATCTATCACCTCGTCGTCTTCTTCACTCATTTTATATTATATATATATATTTTATTTTCCTTCTAAATTTTAATAGAAATAATAGAGATAATAGTAATATAAATATAATAAACTAGGCCAATAACCTGTGCCACACAAAATCGGAGACAAAGCGACACTTTTGCACCCCATTTGAAAAGCCTCCTCACATAGAGAAAAGCCACTAGGGGCTTTTCAAATCGCTGCTAAGCCGACGCTTTGTCTCCGCCCCCTCAAAATGTCTCCCCCAAAATATTAATTAACGAAAACTACTTAAAGAAATTTATAAAAAACCACTTAAAGAACCAAAAAGCGACAAAATCGCTTTTTTTGATAATTGATTTGATATTTGAAAACGATTATGAAAAAAAATTGATTTGAAAAATTAATAATATTTTAAATCAAAATAATGACGAACATTAAAACATTAAACACAGACGAATTCGTTAATCATTTAAGTTTATTATTAAAGAATGAATTAGATAAAATAGAAGATGAAAATAAAAAGAAAATGGCGACTTGGTGGGTAGATAGTGGGTCAAAAAAAGAAAGACATTATAATTATATTCAGGAAAGACCTTGGATAAAAAAACTTATATTAACAACTATTACAGATAAGAAAGAAAGAAGAGCATATGGTAATAAAATAAGAGCATATTTACCCAAATATTATACACAAAATAATAGTATTTTACCATATAATCCTACATAAATATAATATAATATAATATAATAAATGGTATCTGTGAAAATAAGCGATAGTTCAAATTCAAAGAAGAAGTTAGTTGCTATTTTTTTTAATGATGATAATAAAAAAATAAAAACAACTCATTTCGGTCAGAAGGGGGCTGATGATTTTACGAAGACAGGTGATGAAGCACAAAAACAAAGGTATTTAGATAGACATCGTAAAAATGAAAATTGGTCTGATTATA
>Ga0181399_1000846_pt1 | contig 11135 bp, 14 predicted proteins | sample 22SPOviralmetaG_FD_130128 | JGI IMG/M metagenome (GOLD analysis project Ga0181399, IMG submission 130128) | Marine viral communities from the oligotrophic San Pedro Time Series (SPOT) site, San Pedro Channel, CA, USA - 22 SPOT_SRF_2011-05-21 | ecosystem: Environmental > Aquatic > Marine > Strait...
GCTTCCCCAGCGTAAGTTGTAGTGATTGAAGTTGTTGTTGCCATTTTTTATTTAATTATGCGTTTTTAAATTTACTAACTTGTCTTAGCACTCTGTCCATTGTGGTTTGTGGTGCTTTGTTTGCGTACAAATTGATTTGTCTTTCAGTTTTAGCTTCGGGGTTGTGATTGATTTTCTCAACCGCAGATAGTTCTTCTACCTTTTCCTCAACTTCCGCAGGTGTTTCTACTTCTTCGGAACTCATTTCCTCTTTCTCACCAATCATTGCTTTAATTTCTTCAATCATTGATTTTACTTCGGCTAGTTCTTCTTTAGTAGCGTAACCCATTTCTTCTTCCTCTGCCAATTCTTCTTCGGCAGGTTCTTCTGTTTCAGCTTCCGCTTCTCCAATAGATGCAATAATACCTTCTTCCTCCACTTTTAAAATAGTGCCATCTTCTAAAGTATACTCGCCTACTGGTAAGGCTACCTTCTCGTCCTCTGTGACGATGAAAACCTCTTGTCCTTCTGCCATTGATTCGGCTTCGATAACAGTTCCGTTTTCAAGAGTAGCTTGTGCCATTTCAACCTTTTCTACCTCTGTGTCGATAGAAAGAAGTTCTTTTGCTTTTCTAAGTACTTCTTGTGCTTTCATATATATTACAATAATTTAATTATGCGGTTGTTAGGTTTTTTATTTTGGCTCTTGATAGAGGCTATCTAAATTGGTAAATAAAGCTCTCACCTTTTCTAAACGTTCATTTGCCTTAACTAATTCGGGAGAATTATTTGGTTTAACACCCAATTCATTAAGTTTTTTAACTATTTGTCCAAATTCAGTACCTCCTTTGACAAATCTATCTGAAATGTCATCTAAAGTTGTTTTCCATTGATTATAAGCCTTTTTGTATTGTGTAAATGATTTTTCTATTTTTTGCTCACTTTTTTTTAAGTCGGCATCCATTTTATCAATGTATTTTAGAAGTTGAGATGGATTCATAGCTAAATCAACCTTTTCAAGTTTTTCTTCTGCTTTCTTTTGATTCTCCTTACCTAACTGTGCTAGTATTTTTTGTTGTTGTGGTTTCATAATGTATTTTATAGTTATATAATAAGTTGTAGTTTACTTTGTTGTGTTTTTAACTTGGGTCTTTTGTTATACTACCAATACCTTGTGCTTGAAAACTTCCATCGCAACACTTTCTGCTATATGTTTTGCCGTCTTCACACAAACAACCTCGCTTGTCGCTCTTTGGACTTGGTGCTTTTTCGTTATATTCTCTCATTGGATAGGTGCGCAATTAGGTACTCGTTTACCGTTCTTCATTTTAAAGCCTATCATTTCATATCCTGCTTGACAAGGCTCTTTTAAGTCCGTTTCTAGTAAGTCCAGTTCTCGTAATTTGCTTCCTGCCCATCTAAGACCTGCCTTACCACCCCACAACAAATAAGAGATAGTACCACACGCTTCGTTGTTGCCTTCATCGTAATATTCTTGCGCTCTACTTAGGTAACTAAACATTCTTTTGATTGTTTCAACCGTAACCGCTTCGCCTTTTGCAAGTTGTTGCGCTCTTACCTTGCCCACCTGCGTAGCACACTTATTATTTACCTTTTCGTTGTATTCAATACCTCGTTTTGCATTGTTGCTTACCGCATCGGGATAATCAGCATACGATTCTAGTTCTTGACCCGACAAAGTTGCCGTGAGTTCTTGCACTAAGTACTCTGCTTCTTCGTCCTCCCAAGCTGATAACTCGTTTGGTTCGTTAGGTCTTTCTAATCTGTCTGCAAAATAACCCTCAATGCTAAAACCTTTTACTTTTCCAGTTTTAACGTAGTCAGTCCAAACCTCATCATTTAGTACCTTCATTGATAACATCCAAGTTCCCAATGGTACTTCCATACCGTAAGCTCTTGACTTGTCTTTTTCTAAATCTTCTACAATCCAACTCTCAACCGCAACCAATCCTTCTAACGGCACTTGGTGTTCTAGTGTTGATTTGTTATGATTGCCTTTTATAAAAAACAGTTCACTTGCTTTGCGTACCGTTTCTCTTGAAAAATATATGTAGTATTCGTTATCTTCACTTACTCTGTAAATTGGCTTGTTGGGAATAAGAGCAGCACCCATTAGGATACGCTTCTCTTTGTTCACTTCTGCAAACTTAAACTCTTGGGTTTTTAGTGCTACGAAGTCTTCTTCAATCGCAGGGTTCTCTACAATAGATACTGCTTCGATTCCCGAAACCTCATCGTTCTCATCTATAAAAAGTTCGATTATGTCCATATTAATACAATAAAATAATGTCTATTTTGTTAACCTATTGATGCGCCTTCTATAATGTTTCTATCTAATGCTTGTGCATTTGTTACATCGTTACTTACAACGTATGCTTTAATTGGTTGGCTTTCTTGCCCTCCTATTGCTTGTGCTAATTGGTTTTCGGGTGCTGCACCTACCACATTAAATGCAGGGGGTTGTTGAGCAGGTGTTGCCGAACCACCACCTCCACCACCCATACCACTAGCAGCCGACTTAGTAGCCGATACCGCAGACTTAATACTAGAGTAAATCCCTGCCGCTTGGGCTGCAAATGCAATAAGTAATGGAATGTTTTGTGGAAACCCTACTTTAGCAGTTGATGCCGTACCTTTTGCTACGTCAACAGATGATTCTGCTGCTCGTAATGTGATTCTTTGTAGTGTTGCTTTAGCTTCTTGAATTTGTTCTTTAATTAGCATAGCTTGTTTCGCTAGAAATACCGCTTTGCCTATTTTTGATTCTTCACCTGCCGCACCTAAGATAGCATCTAGGTTATTTTTTATATCTTCTCTCTCCTGCTCCTTTAATTCCTTCTTTAATTCGGCAGCTTCTATGGCTTTTTCTTTTTCTTCTTCTAGTAGGTCTATACGCTCACGCTCTAGCGAGTTTATGTTCATCAACTGCTCACTACGGAAACCTTCTATCTGTGCTAGTATTCCCTCACGCTCCGCTTTAGCTTCTAGTAGTGCAATTTGGTTTTCATCGTTACCATTTTTATCAAACTGCGCTTGTGCTGCTGCTATTACCGCATCTGCATTAGCCAACATCAAACGCTCTTGCTCGTCTAGTACTTCGGCTAGTTTGTTATTTGCTTCTATGCGTTCGGCAATCGTTTTACTTTCGTCATCACGAATCTGTCTTAGCTTCTCTGCTTCACGGTCTTTTTGTTCTAAGATTATACGGTTTTGTGCAATCCCTACTTCTGCGGCTCTGTTTAGTTCTACCGTTTCGACTGCTGCATCAAGTGTACTTTTTGCGTAATTACTTATCCCCTTAACGACTGTGGGTAGTGTTTCTGCTACCTTGTCAAAACTATTATCAACTCCAGTAACAACGTCAAACAATTCTTTCCCTGCGTTCTTTGCGCTTTCTGCTGCTCCTGCAAAATCCCCTTCAAAAACTTTTACAACTGCTTCCCCAAGAAATCCTAACGCATCAAGAGAACTCTTAACACGCTCTATAAGGTTGTCTTTTATCGCTTGACCAAAGTTCTTGATTGATTGTACTGGGTTCTCAAATATGCCTTTGAAATAATCTATAACAGTACCAATGTTAGAATCTAAGAAATTAAAGAAATCATTAAAAGCAAGTGATAATCCCTCAAAAGCTATATTAAAAGCATTTGTTACTTTTTGGTTTTGATTGAACACCTCTGCTAGTTTAGAAAATGCCGCAATAGCCAATCCAATTCCTGCCGCCTTTAGCGCGTTTCCTATTCCTTTAACCCCTTTTGCTACACCGCCAGTACTTTCTTTTACATCATCTAAATTTTTATCAATGTTTTGTACTGTTTTAGCAACACCTTCTAGGTCTTTTTCTGCTTTGCCAACCCTAGCTTCTAATTCTATTGTCTTTTTGACTGCCATAACGTATGTTTAATTTCTCTTGTTGCGCTTCTTAAATCAGTAGGTAGATAGTTCTTACCTAAAGCAATATGCGTGTATTTACCTATTTCTTTTTTTTCCTTTGCTATTTCTAGCATATCCAATATATTGCCTATCATATTGTAAGTTCTTCTGCGTCTGCTTTTACTTTACTGCTGTCTATTGTAACAATGGAAGTGTCAATGGTTTTTGCTAAATCGCTTTCATTTGTAATTACATTAAAGTCTGACACTTCATTTATCAACTCTAACCCACTTATGCCTGTTTCAAAATTAGTAACTAAGGTATTAATGCGGTACAGGCTATTGAAAATAATAATCTTGTCTTGCAGCTTTATGTTTTGAATTATGCTTAAAGGTAAAAACGCTTTAAATTTGCTAAGACGTCTGTTTATGTTGAAAGTGTCTATTATGTAACTTTTGTAAAAAGTGTCAAATAAACTCTTAGGGAACACCTCACCTGTGTACTCATTTAACTCTGCACTAAAATTTATGGTTTGCGATGGTGATGAAATATTTACAGCGTTACTAGGTATGTGATAATTATAGACTAATTGCGTTACTGTACTAGATTTTTGCACAGATATAGGTGTACCTAAACCGTAAAAATCACTAAATACCTTTTCGACATAGAATAAAAGCGGTGCGCCTAAATATGAATCTCCATTATCATCTGCTGACCAACCCCACTGTACGGCTGTTTGTGCATTGTTATTACCAGCATCTAATAACCTTTCAAATTTGTGATGCTCAAATGGTACGTCAATAGTGTATGAATCACCTTCGTATATACCCTTGTTATTAAAGTGTGCTGTACCCCATTCTAAATTTGAGAACTCTCTGTGTTTACTCGCTATAATAGCCTCTGTGTCCTTGTATGTTAGTTCTATCTCGCTATAAGGCATAATTGCATTAACCTCACTTTTTGCCTTGTCTATATATTCAGTAATATCGTGTGACGCTGTGCTACTCGCGTAAAAGCTGTCTAGTGTTCTAACCACGACAATATCATCTTCTTGATAAGCTGTTAAATTGAACATCTTGAACAAGCCTGTAAGAAAATCCATCACCTTAATCTTTGGCGTCTGTGTACCTGCAAAAACTTGTATATTCGGTGTCGAACTTAAAGTATTGCTTGTGGCTGTGGCTAACCTCGTAGTGTACCCATATACACGAAGTATATTCTCTTTGAGGTCTATACCTAGAACAAATGTGTCTGTGTCTTCTGTGAGTATATAAAAACTGTAAAAGTCCTCACCACTATCTAATCTGTAATCTTCTGAAAAGTCTATAAACGTCTGAGTCCCTACATTATTGTCTTGTTTGAACCAATCTTCACCGTTCTTTTTAACTATGATACTGTACTCTGTCGTAGGTGATCCTGTAACTACTGATAATTTTATTTCTCTTCTTGTAGAGCTGCCTCCGTATTTTCTGTTTTGCAACCCTAACCTTTGGAATGAGGGTATAACCTCAGCATTACCGTTGAAGGTATTAAATGTAAACATTAACTCTTGTTGCAACGCGTTCTCTTCAAACACCCCACCCTTTCTTCTGTGTAACCACATATAGAGATCGTAAAAGACATCGTTAGTTTTACTGAAAAAGTGTGTGCTAAACGTAATACCGTATTGGCGTTCTATTGCTCTAATAATAGCGTAAACCCTAAGAGCGGGTTTTAATTGATCGTAACCTACACCCTTCACTGTTGATCCACTCGCAAGGTTACCTGTACCAGCTACATCCTCTGTACTATTGTAATAGAGCCTCTGTGTGTGTGTGATTAATGGCACAACAAGTGCGTCTGTGAATGTTTCCCCGAACGCTGATACATCCTTTGGGTTATCCATAAGGTCTATAATAGTGTCTGCATCGTATTGTATAGAAAACTCATTAAGCGCTGTGAGGTTGTCTAATTTGTCATCGCCTATAAGATCGGGTAACGTTACAGTATTTCCATAGAACGTTAGCCTATAATTAACAGGCTGATTGTTTTCCATCTGTACACCTTCTAACTTAACCTTACCCTTTTTAAATGGCTCGTAGTTTAAATGTAACTCTGACGTTTTCTTGTTTCTTGCATCAAAGCCGTCTATCGCAAAATTGTAAAAGTGTTTAAATATTTTATTGTTTACTTTAGAAGCAGGTACATTAAATGTTTGCGTAAAATCTGTGAATATCTTTTTAATATCACGAACGTTTTGCAACGATTGGTTAAGCACTACACTTTCGTTGTCGTGCAACTCAACTTGTTGTTCTTCTATATAAAGTTGTAATTGTAACTTCATTTATCTTACGTTGTTTATCTTATTAAAGGCAAACTCAAAATCTACTGTATAGTTTATCAGCTTGTCATTAACAGAACTCTTTTGTACGAATGATTTGCTTTTAGGTATTATTGGCAACGTTTTCCCTTCGTATCTTATCCATACGTTTTCAGCTAAAAACATTTCTTCTATTGCTGAGGTAAAATCTTCATTAACAAAACCAGTATTTGCACTTAGGCTAGTAATTGCGTTTACATTGTAGCGTTGTTGTTGTCCTTTATTAGTGGCGTATGTAACCGTTGAGGTGTTTATGTTATTACGTTTGTACACCTGATCTTCAGCATTGAATGTTTCAACTGTCTTTTTAAAGAAATATATGTCTTGGTATGCACCAAACTTGTTTACAAATGTTACCTTGTAAGGTGTGTACTTTGGCTCACATATAGAAACAACGTTTACCGTTTTTAAAACAGTCGTATCGTCTGTATCATATACCGTGAGCGTACCCGAATCATCTGGCACAGTGATATATTGTATCTTTTGACTGCTATTACCGCTGTCTGTTATTTGTGTGTCTGAACCTCCTACATTGACCTTCCCTACACCCTCTGCGAATATTGGAAACTTACCGTTTTCCCCTTCAGGTATGTATATGTAGTTAGAGGTGTATAATGCGTGTTGGCTTAGTGTTGGGTTTATCTCATCCTCGTAGTACCCAAACCCATCAAAAGCTAAATATGTGAATGATTGCGTACCGTTAGAGGGATACTCTAAACCCGTGTCTTTGTCAATGTATTGTGCTATAAGAGTAACCCACACAGTACTGCTTAAGTAGTTGTTATTGAAGTCTTGGTCTATGTAATCTCTAACAAGCTGCGCTATCTCTATGATTATATTGTTCTCACTTGACAATTTTTCTTTGCTAAGCGTGTACTTCAAATCTGTGTCCGTGTAGACTCCAGATGTTCCTGTGTAGATGTACAATTCTATATTTACTCTTTCTAATGCCATATTTATATTTTAAAGTGAAAAATCATCTCCTTCTCCTCGAGAGCTGCAATTTACCTTAGCAATATCTTGTACTATTCCGAAGTCATTGATCTGTAATGCGAAGAAAGTCGAGCCTACACTACCACCCGCGCTTGGGTTTCTATACTCAGCATATGCCCAATACTTATTTCCTCCTCTAAATAAAGAGCCGTTATAACAAATTCTTTGACCTAGTGAACTTATTATGTTTTGAAAAGAAGAAGCGGTTGTAACACTAGGCACAACTGCGGCAAATACTCTTCCACAAAATTGTTTAGCACTACTAAACCCTTGTCCCGAGAGATACAAAACAGTACTACCACAATCATCAACTGTCCTAGGTTGAACTAAAATTTTATCGCAATCAATATCTTGGTTAGCATTTGAGTACTTAGGGTCATTCGGTGCTGTAACTGTAAAGGTAACTGTTCTTGAAGTGTCGACTGAAACCTCTGGAAAACTCTGAGGTGTCCAACTTTTAATTGTGCCTTTCGCGGCACTCCCCTCTGCAATATTCCCTTTTTTACTTATAAACATATATGCTAATCCAGCTTCACCACAGTCAAATTGTTGTAGCTGTGGTACTGCGGGTTGAGAATATGTTACATCGCAATCTATTGTAGCACCCGAACTGTAATTATCATATCCCGGAGGTATATACATTCTATATGTAATTGTTTTGCTTAGATTGCCGCCGCTATTATTAGCACCAACGTTGTAAGGAGGAGATAACACGCTTCCATTGTACAGTAACTCTTTCACAGATCCTATAACAAATGCTGCCTTTGTGTGCTGACCGTCTTGTTTTATAGACCCACCACTTAATTCAGCCTCATTACAATCATAAAGTATTGGCTGTGTTCCACCTGCTCCGTCATCCTCAACACAATTTGAGGAAGCGTTAAATCCATTTGAGCGTACACTACAAGCGTCTGCTGAATTATGTGCTATAACAACAAGAGTAGCCGATGCACAATTTACACTAGATATAAGTTTTAATGAACTCCCTGTTAACTCGTAACCGATTCCAGCCGAACCATACCTTATAATTTCATAGCTATCAATACTCGCACCCGATCCCGCAGTAAAATAACTCGCTAGGTTGATCACCGTGCCACTACTTACATTTGAGTAGCTTGGTATACTACCCGAAAATGTAGGGCAGTTGTTATTTTGCACAGGATCTTCTTGTGCCGTTTGACTTGGTTGGTCAACAGTTACCGTACAATCGACAGTACTGTCCGCAACGTTACTATAACCTTCGGGTATTTCTATCGTGTATGTTATGCTTCTTGATATTGGACTGCCACTTGTATTTGCCGTGAAAGAAGTAGCCGTTTCGTCTATAATTATTCCATTGGCAATGGTAGGTTCAATTACCGCACCATCGCTCTGTACTGCAAAGTTTTGTAGGTTAGCAGTTGCACAGTTGAATGTGCCTAACGTCTGTACTGGCTCTGTGAACTCTAAATAAAAAGGACTTCTTACGTTAATTTTTGTACTCATCTCAATCGTTTGTTGTTAAGTGTAAAAGCTAGGAAATCTTCAACGTCTAATCCGTATGCTTCTACTAATTCGTTTGGAAGGTTTTTAAATGCTTTCTCAAATGGTTTTGTAAAGAACAAGCTAGGCTTTATTCCTTTCTCAAATATGCTATTGGATATAATGTAACTCATCGATTTGTAAGAGATGAACTTTCCTTTTTTATCTCTAAACTGAAACCCTCTTTTGCTTATCCAGTCCTCCAATGATTTTGCAGGTGGTCTTTTAGTTGTGTAACTGTAAGGGGTATTGTACTTCTTCTTTGTACCACTCACACCCTTGTCTTGGAATACACCATAGTTCTCCATAACAAATGAAAGGCTGAATGAAGTTTTACCAACCTCAACATCCCCATCAATGCTTTTGTAGAGTTTACCGTTTACGTTCTTTTTGCCTTTGCTTAGGTTTGTCCTAGCTTGTTTGACAACGTACTTCTTAAACTCTGTTAGAACCTTATGTGTGTACCCCTTTGTTAGCATATAGTCATATCGTTTGGAATGAGTACATCAAAGGTTGCCGCCCAACCTGCCAACTTGTTTTCAAATCTATCTACAAAAGGCTCACAAGTAACCTCACCCTCTACTTGGTATTTGTCGGTGTATAAATCACCGCGTTGTAACAAAGCCAGTAGCCTATTCTGTATTGCTAGTTGTGTATTGAGTACGTCTTGCTCGTTGTCGTTTCCTACAAAATCAGCAGCTTCATCTTTGCTTTCGTCTACAATGTCCATTGATAGTACGCTAATACTAAACCTCATCGTTTGCGTTCCTACGGTTGCACTATTTACAATAATATGCGACAATGGAAATATAGTTTGCTTGTTGAGGTCTATATCGTCAAGGCTGCCATAGGTGACAGTATTAACAAACGGCTCTGCTTGTAGTGTGTCTTTTATTTTGTCCGTTAAGTCGTAAAATCCTTTCATCTTGTTTTTATCTGTTTTCTTTCTAGTTCAACCTTTTCCTTTTCAAATGCCAAATACAATAGGCAGGTATGGAAGTTGGTTCTTGTTATATCGTCATACTTTGTAACATCCCCTTTAGCGATTCCATAGATGCTTTGATACCAACCCCATTTTCTGCCAAAGTTTGACGCTGCTCCATAGTCATTTGTTTCGGAAATTCCTGACTCAAATAGTTCAGGGTAGTTTGCAACAACTCGTTGTTTAAACGATAAAAAAAAACCATCGCACTCATTACAACATCCAAAGGCATCCGCTTCATCTCTACCGATAGTTCTAAACCTTTGTAATCTTCTATGTGGTATTTGTCCCTAGACTTTAATGTAATCGGTCTGTAAAGAACCGCCATTGCCTTGTGCATCGTTTCCCAACTACTAAAGTTCTCATCTAGGTCTATGTACTCGCCTAACGTCATATCGTCTAACGCAGGAATAAAACCGTATTCTACGCCATTTAGTGTAAAGGTAGGTATCAACTCATCCTTTGTATTGAACAGTCCGTTAAGGTCGTTTAAAATGCTTTTAACGTAGTTGAATCTAATCTTAGCCACATCCTTTAGGTCAAGGTCACAAAACACCTCAACCATCTTGTGCATTAGGAAATTTGTGTCTTGGTTTTCCTCTGTGTTTATCCTTTCGAACTTTTGGTATTGTTCAAGTGTAATCTCCGATAAACTGCTTGGAACTAAAATATCAACTTTCATATAATAACAATAAATAAAAACGCAATATGTATAAAACAAAAAAACCGCCACCAATTAAGGAAGCGGTCAAACTAACAAATAAAAAAAACTCTATGTATAAGCCCCATAGTAGGCACGGTATAATTCTTCTATCTTTTCGTACAGTTCTTTTGCGTTCTGTTTGTATTCTTGTTTACCGTACTTCTTTCTACCATCCACATCAACAATCAGCTTTACTGGGTGTCCGTCTTTCTTGTACCCTCGCTTTGTAGGCTTTTGCACAACGTATATCTTATTGAACCAACACCACGCTTGTATCTCGTGATACGGTATGTTCTCGTAGGCATCAAGCATACCAAATAGCTATCATAAGGTACATCATTACATACATCATTGCGTATGCGCTAAGAACTAACATTGCACCGCCTAAGACTGCTTTCTTTATGTTCTTGCGGTTCTCCTTTCCAGTAATCTTCTTTACTAACTTGTACTCTACTGTGTCTTGTATTTTCATAATATATAAATTTAAAAGGGGCATTGCTGCCCCATTGTTTTTAGTAATTTATTTATACTTCAGTGTCTAAATGGTAGGAAGTTAATCCGTTAGGATATTCACCTATCCAAATTAGTTCCTTCTTCTCTAAAGAACCTATAACCCCTTTGAGCTGGTCTTTACTACCTTTAAAACTATCCATAATGCTATCAAAGCACTCTGTGGGTGTATTCTCGTAGTCATCTCCCCAAGA
>Ga0181399_1000848_pt1 | contig 11120 bp, 17 predicted proteins | sample 22SPOviralmetaG_FD_130128 | JGI IMG/M metagenome (GOLD analysis project Ga0181399, IMG submission 130128) | Marine viral communities from the oligotrophic San Pedro Time Series (SPOT) site, San Pedro Channel, CA, USA - 22 SPOT_SRF_2011-05-21 | ecosystem: Environmental > Aquatic > Marine > Strait...
AGAAGAGGCTTGATAGATGTTCAGAGTATTCGTTTTCGGAGAGGAGTTCTGACTGCAAGAAGTCAGCCCTGTCAGTAGCAGCGTTAGAACGCTGGCTGCGAAGATCTTCGATTTCATTGATTAATTTTGTTCTACGTTCACGTGACTCTCTCATCTTATCAAAGTATAAGCTTTTATTGCGTAATTGAAAGTACGCACTAGCAGCTGTAACTAAAGATTTAAGTAGGCCAACCATTACTTCTTCTTTTTAGCAGCTTCTTTAGCAGCTGCTTTCTCTTTAGCTTTACCAATATTAAGAGCGAGCAAGTCGATAATCTTATATGCTTTGGCTAAAAATGTACCCTCCTTAGGTGTAGGAGTAAGTGCTGCGATAGATGATGCGAGAACAACAGCTGCTGCTACTACTCCGAACCATGGCTGATCTTGTACAAATTGTATAATAAATTCCATAACATAAATATTTATGCTTCTAACACTGGAAACCTACGCTAAACCCCATAAATAAATTTATGACCTTAAAAGATCTAACAAAGAAAATTCAACGCTCCGTGGGAGCAACTGCCGATGGTATATATGGCAAAAATACTGCGCATGCAATTATTGATGCTCTGGAGAATGGAGCTGGTACGTCTAAGAAGAAATCCACCGCAAAAAAGGTTGATGGTAAGTTTGAGGAAAGAATTCGACCTACCCCTAATAAGAGTTCGTCAAAGATTACTCCAGAAGGTGTAGTACTGCACCACTCGTATGGATCCTATGAAGGAGGTGTTAGTTGGATTCTAAATGATACATCTAATGTATCTTACCACGTATTGATTGATACTGATGGTAAGCGTACTGTTTTTGCTGATGATAATGAGCGCGCGTGGCATGCAGGTAAATCATCATTTAATGGTCGTGGAGGTTGTAATGGATATATGTTAGGAGTAGCATTCACTAATGATACTAATTCAAGAGAGCTTACTGATGAAGAGGTTGCCTCAGCAGTTGAATACATGGCTCCGCGTTTTGATAAGTGGGGGTGGCCAAAGGATCTGTCAACTATTACAACACACCGAGAGGTATCACCAGGTCGTAAAACAGACCCTGATATAAGAGCTGAAAATAAAGTTATGGATGCTCTTAAAGAACATTTTGCAAAATAAAATTATGATTAAAAGAGAGACAGAAAATAGAGTTAGGGTATGTTGTGGTAAAAAAGGCTGCCCTACAGTAGAGAAGCTTGATGAAGATAGCTATAAGGTAACTGATGATGATGGTAATACTATTATTGTTAAAAAAGAAGAACTACAATTGATGGGTGATGCTGTTCGTACTATTAACGAAGATCAGCAACTACTGAATGGGTAATGGCTGATATAGAAGATAAAAATCCGGAAAACGTAGAAGGTAAATTTTACGTTGACGAGCAGTGTATAGATTGCGATCTCTGCAGAGAGCAGGCACCTGACAACTTTCAACGAGACGAAGATGAAGGATACTCTTATGTGTATAAGCAACCAGAAAATGATGCAGAGTTAGAGCTCTGTATGGAAGCATTAGAAGGTTGTCCTGTTGAAGCTATAGGTGATAATGGATAGATTGTTACTATTAACATTTGCAGCATATGGATTGTGTCATATCTTAATGTATGGCACAATCTTAAATGCTCCACGTAAATGGTTGACTACGCGTTATAAATTCTTTGACGAGTTATTGAAGTGCGCATTATGTACAGGCTTCTGGTGCGGTTTAATAATAAAGCCTAATATTATATTTGCATTATATAGTGCTGCTACTTGCTATATACTACACCTTATTATAGAGATACTGATTAATAAAGCTTATCCAGATTAATCCTCTTCTTTATGTAGCTCTTCTTTTATAAACTTTCTAAGATCTGCTAGCATTAAAAGAGCATATGTCATACCTTTACCTTCTGCATCATCCATTAGTTCTGCTATTTTATGCAATATTGGATTTTCTTCTTCATCAGCAATGACTGCTGTAATACCGCTACCTGTTAACCCCATCTCATAAGGTCTAGGTGCACTACCTGCGTATGCGCCTGGTAATGAACCCTTTCTATATGAAGGTTGCCCTTGAACGGGGGAGTATTGACCATTAGAAACAGCTTCAAAGCTCTCGTAAATAGCAGCAAGGTCTTCTGTATAATGACTCATTAATATTATTTAATTGATTATGCTTAAATAGCACTTATAATAAGGTATGGAAAAACGCAAAGTTGAATATGAAACTATCGACTTTCTTTCTAAAGCTCTCGCTTTACGCTTTAAATTGAACGGTCGCACCTTTACACATGTTATTGGAGTCTCTAGAGGCGGGCTGCTACCCGCGAAGATTATATCTTATATACTTGATGCACAATTATTAACGTTTGGTGTATCGTCTTATAAAGGTAATAAGCAAACAGAAGATATGATCGTTACACAAAATATTGATTTTAAAGCTTTGCCGAAAGATTCTCGAATCCTAGTTGTAGATGATAAGGTTGATACAGGTAACACAATTAATTTTATGCGAAAGACAATAGGTGATCGTTTTGATTATGTTAGATATGCAGCTATCTTTGCAGAGAAGAGGGCTACAAAGAAGGTAGATCACTATGGAGTTGTACTATCTGATCATACCTGGATTGATTTTCCTTGGGAGTAGATTAAAATATAATATATAGAATGAGTTCTCGTAAAATAATATGTGCAGTGTCTGGTAAAGCTTATACCTTTGCTAAGGATTACTTTGATAAAAAAGTATCAGAGTATGGAGATGAAGATAGTTTAAAGAAATACTTTATAACTCGTAAGGTTAAAGGTTATTTAAATAAAGGATACTCTGTTCAAGAGATCAGAAACATACTAACTACTGATGATGAATCGTTACCAGGATCTGATTCACAAGATATGAAAGACATGATTGAATTCCATAAAATACGTAACACTGGAACTAGAAAGAAACTTTCAAATACTTTGAACTTTGCTACACATAAATCCGATACAGCAGTAGCTGCGTTCATAAATACTTTAAGCCAATATGAAGAAGAACAATAAGTTTGTCGCAAGGTTGGGCCGCAATAATACTATACGTATTTTTGAAGCTGCAACAGGTCGTTTAATGAGAGAAATCCTCGTGAGCGGTAAGGTGTGCGATAATCCGGTCTGTGTGGAGGCCAAAGTGAGTGTAGAGATCATCTCTGAAGGAAAGAAGTATAAGGCAATCTATAACCTACCTAATGGTAGTTTGCAGTCTAAAGAGCTTATATAATCATCTTATTAAACATATTTAACTAAGAAAGATTACATTATAATGTCAATTTTCGAGGAACAACTGTCTCGCAAGCCTAACCACTACCCGTGGACTGAACAGTTTATTGAGTCTATGCATAATGGATTCTGGACTGATAAAGAGTTCTCTTTTACATCTGATGTTCAGCAATTTAAGACTGAGCTTGATGATCAACAAAGAGAGATTATCGTAAGGGTACTATCTGCTATCGGTCAAATAGAAGTAGCTGTAAAGAGTTTCTGGGCTAGATTAGGTGAGAACTTACCACATCCAGCACTTCAAGATCTAGGCTATGTTATGGCTAATACAGAAGTTATTCATAATAATGCTTATGAGAGGCTTCTTACTGTACTTGATATGGAAGATATCTTTGAAGAGAATCTTAAACTAGATTTTATTCAAGGTCGTGTCAACTATCTACGTAAGTATACACATAAGTTTTATAGTAGCTCTAAAAAGCAATACCTATATGCTCTAACTCTATTTACTTTGTTTGTTGAGAACGTATCTCTCTTCTCTCAGTTCTATGTTATTAACTGGTTCGCTAGATATAAGAACGTTTTGAAAGATACAGATCAGCAGGTAAAATATACTCGTAATGAAGAGAATATACACGCTCTTGTTGGTATCAAGATTATCAATACAATTCGTGAAGAAATGCCTGAGCTGTTTGATGAGGAGCTAGAAGAGCGTATTAGAGGAGAAGCTGTTGAAGCATTTAACTCTGAGGCTAGGATTGTTGATTGGATGATTAATGGTATAAAAGAGCCTGGATTAGATGCACCAACAGTAAAAGAGTTTATTAAGAATAGAATTAATGCATCTCTAGAGCAAATTGGATTTAAACCTGTATTTGAAATTGATCATAATCTTCTAGAAGCTACTATGTGGTTTGAAGAAGAGCTACTTGGTAATAATATGACTGATTTCTTTCACTCACGACCTGTAGAGTACTCTAAAAAGAGTCAATCTTTTGATGAAGATGACTTGTTTTAATTAAAACGTAGTATACAATAGTATAGTAACATGAGTGATATTTATTGGCTTAACGACGACTCGCGTAAGTTTCTCGAGAGAGGCTACTTACTACCTGGTGAGACACCTGAACAACGTATCATAGATATTGCAACTAAGGCGCAGGAGTATCTAGGTATTGAAGGTTGGGCTGATAAATTTATCGATTACATGCATAGAGGTTTTTATTCTCTATCTTCTCCTATCTGGTCTAACTTTGGTAGAGATCGTGGTTTACCTATCTCTTGCTTTGGTTCTTATATTCCTGATGACATGGAGAAGATTCTAGGTAAGGTTGCTGAGGTTGGCACCATGTCTAAGGTAGGTGGAGGTACTTCTGCATATTTTGGCGATGTGCGTCCAAGAGGTGCAGAGATCTCAACTGGAGGTACATCTACAGGTGTTCATCATCAGTTGACTGTCTTTGATGCTTTAACAAATTATATCTCACAAAGTAATGTTCGTAGAGGTTCATTTGCTGCTTACCTTCCTATTGATCATGGTGATATTGAAGAGTTCTTAGGTATTCGTGGTGAAGGTAATTCTATTCAAGATCTATCTATCGGTGTTACTGTCAGCGACGAATGGATGGAGTCGATGGTCTCTGGCGATAAGCAAAAGCGTGGTGTCTGGGGTAAGGTTATTAAAAAGCGTTATGAGTCAGGATATCCTTATATCTTCTTCTCTGATAATGCCAATAATCAAGCACCACAAGTATACAAAGATAAGAGTAAGCGTATTAATGCTTCTAACCTCTGTACTGAGATCTTCTTATCTACAGAGGAAGATGAGTCTTTCGTTTGCGATCTATCTTCGCTCAACTTAGCTAAATGGGCTGAGATTGTAGAGACTGATGCTATTGAGACACTAACATTCTTCCTTGATGCTGTTATGACTGAATTCATTAACAAAACAAGAGGTATCAAGAATATGGAGTCACCTCATAAGTTTGCTGTTACACAAAGAGCGTTAGGCTTAGGTGTATTAGGTTGGCATTCATACTTACAGCAAGAAAGTATTGCTTTTGAGTCTATGGAAGCTAAATTACAGAACTCTGTTATCTTTAAGACTATTGAAGAGCGTACAACAGCTGCTTCTAGAGAAATGGCTCATCTATATGGAGTTCCTTCTCTTATGGAAGGCTATGGTTTAAGGAACTCTTGTTTAGTAGCTATTGCGCCTACTACTAGTAGTTCCTTTATATTAGGGCAAGTGAGTCCTTCTATCGAACCGCTTAATAGTAATTACTTTACAAAAGACTTAGCAAAGGGTAAGTTTACCTATAGGAACCCTGAACTAACAAAAGTCTTAAGGAACTATGATAAAGATGATACTCCTACATGGAAAAGCATTCTAACTAAGGGCGGTTCAGTTCAGCACTTGAAGTTCCTTACAGATCATGAAAAGGAAGTCTTTAAGAACTTTGGAGAGATATCTCAAAAGGAAATTCTTATACAAGCTGCACAGAGGCAGAAGTATATTGATCAAGGACAATCTATTAATATGATGGTTCCTCCTTCGACAAAACCTAAAGAAGTTAATGAACTTCTTGTATGGGCTTGGGAAAATGGTATCAAGTCTCTATACTATCAACGTAGTGCTAATCCAGCGCAAGAGCTAGCACGTTCTTTGAATGAATGCTCTACTTGCGAAGGTTAAACATTAGCTTTATTAGTGTTATGACATAAATATTATAACACCTTTATATATGATTAACTTCTTAGATGCAATACATTTTACTTTAGGAGCATTTACCGAGGACTGTTTACAATTTATTAAGGATTTTTGGTATGGTATATTTTTACCGTTTGTGGGCTGGTACTTTAAGAGAGAGCATAGCAAGAGAAAGAATAAGCAGGATCCAAAAGATCCTATTAATGCTACGCAGCTAGAGCTACAATCACAAGTACAAGGCTATATAGAGAATCTTCTAGATGCATTAAAAGCAGATAGAGTTATTATCCATAAATTTCATAACGGAGGTAAGTATCATACTGGCGTTAGTACGCAGAAGATGAAGCTCGTGTATGAAGCAACTAAAAAGAGAGGTCGACGTATAGTAAATGAGTTAGCTGGTGGAGCTTTTGTTTTGGAGAAAATGGGCGGTATATTAAAGAAAGTGGTTGATAATAAATATCTCTACCTTATAATGAGTACGCATAGAGAAGAGTTTAGTATGACACCATACTTTCAAATTATGGAAGATGATGATGTTGCTGCTAATCACTTATCTATTTTAAGATCTAATGGAAAATGGCGCAATATCGGTTTGCTCAGTATTCATTTTTTCGAACCAAAAAAGTCACTAACTGCAAAAGAAGAACTAATTGTAGCGGCTGCGCGCCGAGATATATCTTTGCTGCTAGTTGGTGATACTAAAGGCTACCCAGAAAATCAACTATGAAGTGGAAATATACTAACCAACAAGAACTAGGAGAAGGTGACGAAGAGTCAACAGCAGCAATTGAAGCCTTACTTGCAGGTAAAATGAATGTAGGAGGTGGAGGTGGTGGAGGCGCTGTTAGAGCTATTGAAAATGAAGTATACTTTTATGGTGATGTTTCGGAGTCTAATGCTCTAGAGCTTAACTCAACATTACACGCGGTAGATAAAAAGCTAGCAGTTTCAGGACAGTTCTTAGATGTTAATCCAATTATTAATTTACGTATTAACTCTTACGGTGGTTCACTCTTTGCAGGTTTAGCAACACTAGATACTATTCGTAACCTTAACGCTGAGGTACATACATATATCGATGGTGCAGCTGCATCTGCCGCTACTATTATTTCTGCAGCTGGTACAAAGCGTTATATTGGTAAGTATTCTAAGATGCTTATTCACCAACTTTCTTCTGGTATGTATGGTAAGTATACTGACTTAGAAGATGATATGGAGAATAATAAACACTTGATGGATACCATTAAGGCAATCTATAAAGAGTATACTAAAGTACCAATGAAGAAGCTCAATGAGATTCTAAAGCATGATCTTTGGTTTGATGCAAAGCTATGTCTTAGCTTAGGTCTAGTAGACGAAATACTTTAGACTTTTAGGGGGTGTAGCTTAACGGTGAAAGCAGTCGACTCATAATCGATTGAGTGTGGGTTCGATTCCCTCCACCCCTACTTAATTCTGCCCGGGTCCGGTGAGGGGCTTGCAGGTATTGAAATCTCCCGGACATATACCACCGTGTCTATGATTAAGTAACGATACTGCTCCACCACCTGCAACTATATCTCCTTTAGCCCTTACTCCATAGAAACCGCATACCCAAATACTTCCCTCAACTCTTAAATCACCGGTTACATGTAAGTCTCCAGTATAGACAGCGCAAGGGGTAACATGAGTAATTTGCTCTTTAGCTATATTATTAATGTATGGTGCATTATGAGTAATTAACTGACCACTATCAACAAACACATCTGTATCTGATACTATAGTTACTCTACCACTATCACCAATAGTACTACCGCCGATTGCTACTTCTGCACCTCCAATTGTATATCTACCTGTAGAAGCAATACTAACATCCCCAGCAGATGTAATACCTACTCCACCTGCGCCAGCATTCATTCGAATTTTAGTACCGGCTGATATATGCACATCACCGAAAGGTATACCATTTGCTGTATCCTTACTTTCATATACACTAACAGGTTGTGTTTCCTCAACTGCTTTACCATCTTCTACTTTATACTTTTTAGTTACTGGCCTAGCATTCTCAACCATTATACCAGGATCAGTCGAAGCGGTACCAGCTCCAGCCCTAAGAACGAAATTTTTAGTTGTAAATAATTTTAAATTACCACCGACACCCATATCCTTTTCTATTTTAGCTAACTTAGGAGCTGCCTCTTCAATAATATCTTGTATAAATTCTTGTGCTTTATTTTTTGTATATGTACCACCTTCTACCGCACCACTCTCGCTAGGTGTGCCATCAACAGGAAATGCAATTTCAGTATTAACGCCTACACCACCGTAGTTAAGTTCTGGGTTAGTTTTAGCGATTGCAATATCTTGAAAGGTATCTAACCAGTCCTGTGCTAGTGATGTAGTATAAAAATTAGGATCACCAACGCTTATAGTATGATCACCAAAAGTTCTATCTTCCTTATTGCTTTGAATTTGATTAAAATAATCACCTTTAGTAGTAGAGAACTTATCACCATTAACTAAAGTTTGCTTATTGTTAGGAGCAAACTCTGAATTAACTGTATCAGTAATCTTTACATTACCTCCTCCTTTTTGAGAGATTCGTACCGCTTCAGAGCCTGTAGTATTATCCAAAGTAACAGTACCACCTTTAGCATTTAATACTGTTTCATCTCGATCCATACCATACTCGCCACCAGACTCAATTTGCTTTGCTTTTTTCTGGTCCAGCATTTGGAGTTCGCTATCGTATTTTTTGGATATTTCTGTTAATAGTTTAGCTTGCGCACGTCCAGCGTCAACAGTCTGAACATTAGCTGCTTGACGTGCTGCGTCCGCGGCCACTCTCTGCGCCTCATCTACAACTTGAGTATATCTAGGATCTGTAATTCCCGGAACAAACGGAGGCGCGGGTGGTGGTGTGATTGGTGAGCTATCTTCAGGCATATTGTGTTAAGCTAAATTACTGTATGCTAATGGCGTGTTAGGATATATTTCATCTGCTGTTCCAACACCAGCGATAGAATTTATATCTGCAGCCCCTGGTAATATTCCTAGAACTATAGGCTCTTCCCTCATACCATGAATAAAGGATAATATTACTGTAGCACCCACTCTCGGTGTTGCTAGCATTCCCTTATAAGCATTAGATCTATTATCTGGGCTATACGCATTACTATTAATATTTACACCAGCTGTTCCAATATTATTACCACCACGAAATCCATCACAAATATTAGAATATGCTTCTGCAGGTGGCTGTGCATTTAAATCATTAATATCACCGGTATCTGCTACAGTTAAAATATCTGTGTTAGCATTGTACGTTGCTCCTGTACCTGCTCCCATAACTGGTTGCATAACCCAAGCGAAAGTTTCTGTACCAACTACATCTAAAGTTTCTTGCGTGATTGTATTTTCATTTGTTGCTCCTCTAGGCTGCTTAAAGCTTTCTGTACCAGCTGGTGTTACACCAGAGATATAAACTTTAACTCTATTTAAAGGAACATTATCTCCTTCTTTGAGCCTATCACTATCGAAAATTACTTTACCTTTATATAATTTATTGAAACTCATATTAAAAAATATTAGATTTACTAATTATCCGCTCCGCTCTACCAACTTCATAGGAAGCTTTATCTATTGTTTTATTAATTGCTCCTGCAGGTGAAGCTATTTTATCTGAAATTTCCGTTGCAAAACCACTAACACTCTTAAGACCTTTACTAATATCAACTGCTCCTTTTGCAGATACATTACTTAAGGCTTGACTTGTTATACAATTTAATAAAGAAGCTGCTGCAAAGTTACAATTCTCTTTTTTATCAGTAAAGGCCTTTACATCTTGTACTTTATCTTTAATACCTAAAATAAAATCCTCTCCTTGCTCATAAATTCCTCCTAATGATGCAATTGCCCCTGTAACTGAATTTATAACACTATTAACCGACCCAGTTATATCACTTACAGCTCCACCGATAGTACCTACGACAAGATCACTAATCATCCCGGTAGCGCTAGTTAAGATGGTACTAAGGCTAGCCGATAAATTACCAATTAAACTTTTACCTAAATCTGGTAGGCCAGTTATCATAGAAGGAATACATAATGCACCTTTTGCAATAGAAGTAAGCTTATCTGCTTTTTCATTTGCTGCATTGAGAACATTTCCCACACTACTAATAATGTTTGCCATATACATATATTTATGCTTGATTATCAGTTTGCAACAGTTATAATTAGGTATGCTAGTAAGTCATGAATCTCCTATTTCTATTTTAGATGCATCTCAATCCTATAATGATTATGATTATGCTTTAGTTCATTTGTTTGAAACGCACCCTGAATACTATAAGTTCTTTAAACGTTCTCTAGCTGCTGGTAGAGAAGTGCTTTTAGATAATTCTATCTTCGAACTTGGTGAATCATTTGACCCTGATAAGTATCGTAAGTATGTAGAAGAGCTTAACCCGACCTTCTATATTGTTCCGGATGTTCTAGAAGACTCTGCTGGAACTATCAGATCATGGCTACAATTCCTTCTTAATGGTACTCCTGAAGTTAATGCTCTTAAGATTGGTGTTGTCCAGGGTAATAGCTATCAAGAGCTCGTTGACTGTTATAAGTTTATGTCTGATAATGCAGATTATATTGCTATCTCTTTTGACTATAGATGGTATAATAGTGTAAGTCTTTCTAATAGACCTGGGCGGTTAGGACATTTAGACCGTTGGTGTGCTGGTCGCCAGCATCTTATTGAGCGTCTAATGGATGATGGTATCTGGGATAAAACAAGACCCCATCATTTACTTGGTGCCTCTCTTGCTCGTGAGTTTAGTGCATATGTTGACTTTGCAGATGAAATGAATATTAGATCTCTAGATACTTCCAACCCTGTTATAGCCGGGCTAACTGGTCATCGATATGTTGCTGGTACTGGTCTCAATCACAAGCCTTCTGTAATGTTAGCTGATCTTATCAGTAAGGATGTTGATGAAGATACATGGGATGATATTCAATTTAATACACACGAGTTTAAGAATATTATAGGTCGGTGATTAAATATTTAGATGAGATACCTATTATATAGTGTGTTGATGTTCGTTGCAACATCACTCTATGGAGAAGTAAATCACAGTAATAAAATTGATGAGATAATTGCACAAGAC
>Ga0181399_1000850_pt1 | contig 11105 bp, 9 predicted proteins | sample 22SPOviralmetaG_FD_130128 | JGI IMG/M metagenome (GOLD analysis project Ga0181399, IMG submission 130128) | Marine viral communities from the oligotrophic San Pedro Time Series (SPOT) site, San Pedro Channel, CA, USA - 22 SPOT_SRF_2011-05-21 | ecosystem: Environmental > Aquatic > Marine > Strait...
ACTTTTTTCTGTCCCACTATACGCAGTCGTTTCTTTTTGATAATTATTTTTTTAACTAGAGCTGGGGCATCTCTATCCTCCGCTCCCATCATCTCCATGTCACTTTTAATCTGCTTATTTTCACCTTTCTTGAAGTCGTTGTATAGGTCACCCTTTTTAATATCACAGACAGCACAATTCCAGTTCTTTCCATTCTCCTTCATGTACCGCTTGACAAAGTCGCTGTATTTCGTCATATACTATAGGATTAGATATATTGTCAACGGAAAACGTTTGATACTAATTCACGGAATTCCTCGCTTGGTTTGTCGTATTCCGGTTCTTTTAATACGTTAAGTATAACCCTTCCGTTTTTACCTCCATATCCTCTCCATATATAGTTACGTTTTAATGCGTTATGTAATTGTATAACTGGGTCATCAGTATTGAGGAACGTCGCTCTTTTACTATTCCCTAGTGTAGGTATTATTTCACCATCCTCATCACGGAACACTACATCAATTCCGTTTAATTCAAATGTAATTCTGCTTGGGTCACCATCCCCCACTTGTGTTCCTGTAAATCCTGATGTGTAATATCCACTTTCTAACTCTGCTTTTAATATCGGTTTTACTATAGTAGATGATTCATCGTTAAGGGTTACTATGGTTTCTTTATTTTTTTTACTTCTTGATTTATTAAGTAGCTCACGTAGTTCTTCACGTAGTTTATATAACTTGGCGTCCGGTCTATCATCAAAGGTTTTCTTAACATGTAAAGGTGATAGTGGCCCTTCTTCTTCTTCAGGTAACCCTACATCATATCCACTACCATATTCTTTGCTATCTAAAATAATATCAATAGTCCGGAATATATTAGTGTGGCGGTTGCGTTCTGTTTTATCACTTTTGAATGACCAAGATTCACTGTTACCATAACTTTTTAAATGTCTAAATTTCCAGTCAGGGGTAACCTCATCAGGTAGTCCTATATCTAAATGGTCGTTCATATATTTTATCATAACTTTAATTCTGTGACTTTTTTCTCCTGATTTAACTATTTCATCAGCAATTCTCGTAGCATCTCGTCCAGTGAAAGGTTTTCCATATGCTTCTTTTAATCTTGCTACTGTTGCCTGTTTCACTTCAGTCATCCTTATTAGGTTTCCATCGTCATCTCTTCCATATACTCCATGTGTCTTTTTATCTTCTGAGTCGTTAGCAGAAAGTCGTTTAGGAACTAAATACGTAAGAGCAAGCATAATCTCATATCTAAATTCGTTATTTGGATTTTCATCATCGTAATTAGTTGGAACAGATAGTTGCGACAAAAGTGATGGTGCGGTTTTAGTATTAGGGTTAGCAGGAACAAGAGGTTCAGGAGGAGGGATAGGGGAGAGTTCAAGCGTTTTTACCTGAGATGGAGCATCCATGTCTTCCATTCCCATCATAGACCTTTCCCTTCTCTCAAAGGGAGCTCTACGATTTACTTTAATCTTAAACGTAATCTTTTTAGGTGCAGGAGCATCTCTATCTTCCATACCCATCTGTCTATTTTCTCGGCTTATATTTATTTTATGCTTATTATACAAATCTCCTTTTTGGATTTCACAAACTGAACAGCTCCAGCTTTTACCCAATTTCTTCATATGACTTTTCACAAAGTCGCTGTATCTTGTCATATATTATAGCTTTAGATATTACTGTAGGGTTGGATATATTTCAAATCAATTTTTTGTTTTAGTATAATTCCAAAATAACCACGGAACAAAACCTCTGTATATATAGAGTTCTCTATAGGGGTATATATATATATATATATATATATACTTTTTGTTTTTGAGACAAAAAAAACTATATATATATAGTTTTTCATAGCTCTTACTTATTCTTTTCTCTTTACTTATTCTATTCTCATCATAACCTTTCCTATGGTCAATACTCCTCATCGTCGCTCCCATCATCCGGCTTCAGGGTGTAACCCATCAACCGGTTACAATTGATAGTCTTCTTAATCTTCTTATTGTAACTTGCTTCAATTCTGTATTGTTTTCCAAATATGATATGTTCTTTTAACATCTCGCCAACCTTGTTCTTATTGAAAGAACGCTTCTCCATCTTGGTCATGTTCAAATACACATCACTCTCCCTTAAAAGAGCATAAATATCATTCTCCTTGATAAAATCGTTAGGGTCATCGCTTTCAATGTATCGCTCCATGACAAGTGAGTAGAGTTCATCACTTCCAAGAATATATTGCTTTGTGATACTCTTGACACTCTTAGGAATATATATCTCAGGCTTACCATTTTGTAGAATATAAACAAACAAAGCACAATACATCTTATCTTTCCATACAAGGGTCTTGTATTCCTTATTTGCTAGATATATCCCTCGATCTTCATCTACATCATCAGGGTCGCTTACAAAAGCGTTCCTGAACTGAACCTCAATCATTCGGTCAGTGACTGCTCGGTCAATCCGTCCAGCAATTTGAGGTCGCTTGTTACACTCAACTACAAGTGTAGAATTAAGGATAGTCCTCGTAGATTCCTGATAAAGTCCCCTAGCTACAATCTCATCACTTCCAGTGAGGTCTTTGATGTTTCCCATTTGAAACTTCACTCCGTCCTCCGGCTCACTCGCAACTACAAATCTCTTTTTGTGTAGATTCGCAACCTCAGGAGAAGCTCCAGTCCTATTTGAAGATTTTGTTAGTGTATCAATTTGTAACTTGTAAGCGTATCCACCGAGTAGATGGAACATGAGTTCGTTTAGTAGTCCCTTTCCATTTCGTCCTGAGCCATTCGCAACTATGAATCGCTCTAGGTGGTGGCCGGATAATCCTGAACGTAGAATAGATAAGTAGCATAGCCTCATGTCCTCGTCAGGGAATATTTTTTTGAATAACTCATCTATTGCTTCAACCTGTTCCGGCTCAGGCATAACCCAATCTTTTCCGCAAGTTTGAGTGATGTAATCCTCCTTTTGGATATCATACTCAGCCCTATCGTTCAAATTAAAAGCCTGATTTCTAAAAGCAAATATGTCATGATGTCTGTCAAACAAGCCTGTTGTTTCATTATCCATGTCAGCAACTATATCTATAGTCGTCTTTGTAACATTAGCAATGTGAGTAGCTGTCTTTAGTCGGCTCAGTGTTTTAGTAGCAAGTTTCAAAAGGGTTGAATATTTATCTTCATCGGCAGTATCATTCCGCTTCTTCGCATCGTTACGCTCGCTCTCAAACTTCTTAACGTCTTCTTTAAAATAAGCTCGCAATACGTTCCCAATTTTCCTCCTGACTATCCCAGCTTTCTTATCTACGGCAATCCATTTATCATTAGCCCATACAAATAAAGCCCCATCGTCCATACGGATCGAATTCTTCTCTAATTTCAGGTATAGACTGGCCAAATCCTCATCTTCAGGCATCCCAGCATAGCTAATCATGGGGGTATAAACAAGCTCGGCATACTTCTCAGGCTGGGATAGTTTCGCATAGTACTTAATTGTTCCCTCTGTGAGGTGTATATCGTCAGCTGTATATTGTCCCCAAACTCCGCAAAATCCCTCGTCGCTGTAACCTATGGAGTATTCGTTGAACCCTGACTTCATGCTCCAACTCTCTACATATCCTCGTTCAAAACCGCATTTCTTCATAGCCCAAACAAGTTTCCTCCAATCGGCTGTCTTATGGATATACTGAATATCAATCAGTTGAATAAGAGCGTCCAATTGCTTGAGATCAGGGGGGGCATATACCCTCTCATCATTTCTTTCTATGGTCTTCTTCTCAACCTTGTCCCACTCGATCACTTTCTTAAAGTCATTGGATTTCATGAGGTCGCCAGTCCATTCCTTTCCTAAACGTTCCCATACTTTCATTCCTAGATAATCTCCTTCTATGTTATGCTTATGAACCTTTGAAATATTCTTATTGACTTTATCGTCTGTTTCCAAGTAATAGTGGAATCCCTTTGTGTTTCCTTCGGTCTTTAGATAATCAGGAAAATCATTGACTTCAAAATAAGCTTTCATGTCACACTTCTCATCAATATCAATACAAATAATATCGCTGTGACTTAAATCAATCACAGCACAGACATATTGGTCTTCAAATAGTTCGGCAACCGCCCTTTTGTAACTCCAGTTTTTTCCAATACCCCTAGCCCCCTTACCTTTCTCAGGTCGGCAGATATATTCGCTAATGTAGGGTTTTAGTTGTTCGGCAATCATACTATAGTTACATATAATATGATTCTATGTTTAAATCAATTGTTTAATTTAATAAGTGAAACCCCTAAAACCCCCTTTGGATTTCCATCGCATAAGAGGCCGTGATCGAATCAGGTTGCTTGGGGTAGGTGAGTCTAAAAATAAATGCTCCTCCTGTGATGGTGGATAAGTCAATTGCTTGTTGGTCGCTTGTGTCTTCCATCTTGATTGTGATCCGTCTAGTATTTCCTATGGTTAGAACTGGAGCTTCTCCTCGTCCAAGAATATAATTTTCTTCGGCACCTGCTCCTGCATTGGAGGCTGGGCCGACATCTAGTAGAGCAAGAGCTGTACCTTTGAGGTCATTCCCAAAATAATTAATTGCTTGGCCACCCATCTTGAGGGTAAGCCCCTCGTAGGCCGTTGAGCTTACTATTTTAGCCTGAACTACGTCTATGGCTACGTTTGGAACTCTCTCCATCGCTTCTCCTAAATCTACATCTGCTTCAAATCCAGTAAGTCCGGTGAAGGAAAAAAATACATATTTCTTTGTGAAGTCCATATAATATAGAGGTAGATTATATTTTTCTAAACATATCGTCTTTCGCATTCATGTTGTAATTCTCCTTGATTGTAGTTATATCTGTCCCTCGTGACTGAGCAAGGCGGTTTATCTCATCAATATCTTTTCTATGGTAAGCGTCGTCAATCAGCATTTTGAAAACGTCACTTTCTTTGATTAGAATGAAGGGTTTGAGCTGGTTTCCAGCTTGTTTTTCGGTAAATCCCATCTCTTTCGTTTTAAGAACGGCTTTCCTGAAGTCTTTGGATGTAATAGATTGTTGTTGTGTTCCGTAGGTAGAGTGGGTCTTGTAATCTTTCCTGACATAGAGAATATCTTTCCGTCTAATCCAAAGATAATTCCCATCACCCATTTGTTTTTTGGTCTTGACTATTTCCGTGATTACGTCTTGATTTCTAACCCCATAATGGAACATGAGGTAGTTAATAATATAGGCCTTGTATTTCTTCTCAGTGAAGAGCTTTTGTAACTCTTCTTTATAGTCAGCAAACGGCATAACTTTCACTTCACTCATCGTCTGTACGTTTTGCTTCACTCGATCTCCTCGTAATTTATCCCTGAACTCAATCAGGTCATCAACTTGTAACTTTAGAGCTTGTCGTAAAATCAAAATAATATTAATCACTGATAGTTGAGATGATGTCTTGTCGTAGTATGAAAATAAGTATTCTTTTAATTTTGGAATCATGGATGTTTTTCCAACTGGGATTTTAAATCCTTCCCTTGTAACTTTGGCTAGAATAGATTTGTAAGTTCGTTTCGTATTGTCACTAACATCTTTATCGTCTATAATTTTTTGGAAGTCCATGGTTGTATGTAGTTACATAATATATTACAAATCAATTTTTAATTTAATTCAACCCAGTATTGCTCGGCTCCTTCTTTCATCGGTTTCCAATTTGTGTAACCCATACTGAAAATCAAAAGGTCATAGATTGTAAAGTCGGTCGCATCATGACTACATATCAGGTCAGGAATAGTAAGCTTAATAAAATCGCTTACGGCTTCGGTTTCACAAAAAATAGATTTTCCATCAACAAGGGCTTTCCTTATAGTTTCGTCCAGGGTAGGGGCGTAATCCTCAGGAGTAGGTTCTCGGTTAGGGTAAGGGTATTCGTCCATTATATTATAACAAGAGATTTAAGTTTCGCTCGCAGAACTGACAAATTCCACCATAAAATTAGATTGATTTCGCAAATTTGTTCCGTTGAATGAACTTGAAAAAGTTCCTGACCCCTCCACCATACAGTCTATTGTAATTTGAACCGACCCACCAGCAGGTATATATCGCAGAACTGTTCCAGTAGTGTAACCTTCCCTATTTAGACTTGCTGACCGCATATAACAAGAAGCTCCAAATATATCCTTTGAACTTGAAAAAGTAAAACTACCACCGCTGGGTTTTGTCCTCGTATAAGGTCTAACAGTTATTCGGTTTCCACTTGTCCGTAAAAACCCAAGAGCGAAAGAAACTCTGTACCACCCACCAGTTGTGACTGAAATATCACTTCCATTTGCTATTCCAAACTCTCCTCCAACTTGTCCGGTTGTATTGGAAGTGAATATTGCTCCTCGTGAGTTTGACCCAGTAAGAGCAAGTCCGGATGTTCGGTAGAGCATAATAAATCTCGGTTTCCCTCTGTCTAAATAGCGTTGGACTTGTAAATCTCTTGTTATAGTCGCATCATTCAAAATAGATGTATTCGTAGAGGATAAATTACTAATATTGACGTTTGATTTTGAACTATCCATTCTCATATACTCTACGTTAGGTGATACTGTATTATTAAAAAATACTTGACTTGGGCCGTAATACTGAAACGCATTAGGGTTACAAAATATACTACCTTTCGTTACAGTAGGGTCTGCTGGGTCTTTCAATCTAATCTGTGTCGTAGAAAAAGTAGTTGAACTAATATTATCAACAGATATGTTGGATGCGTTGAGCTGGGATAAATTTAGTGGGTCAGTCACCCCTCCACCACCTCCACTCGCAGAAATAACAGGTTTTCCCCCAACACTCGTAATCGTAATATTTGTACCAGCAGTGAGATTACTCGTGAGGTCAGTAGTTAGATTCGTCAGGCTCAGGTTCGCAACGGATAGATTATCAATACTGATGTTATTTAGTCCAGCATCAAATAGGAGGCCACCAGCTCCTGTCGCATTACAAATCCTAATATCTTGATTGCTACTCGTCGTTGAGATTCTAAACTCATTTCCATTTATAGTTTGAGTTAGAGCTGTAAAAGCGTCTTTCCGTATTGTGAAACTATTACTAGTTTGTATGTTCCCATCCGCTCCTAACGTTTGACAGCCAATACTATCCACTACGGTTAATTTATTGGAGATCGAAACATTATCAAAAGAAGCGTTTGCTGGAAGAGAGCCACCACTTGACGCTATAACCGGTTTGCCTCCAACACTTGTAATCGTAATATTACTCCCTGCTGTGAGATTACTTGTTAAATCACATGTTAGAGTATCTAAACTTAAATTTGTGATAGAGCAGTTACTCATGTTAATATTATTTATAGTCCCATCTACTACAAGTCCTCCTGTATTATATCCAGCGTTGATTCTAAAGTCCTTTCCACTTACCGTTCCCATTCCAAACTCAGTACCAGTATAGTAAATCTCCAAACTATCACCAAGACCATTATTAGCATTATTGAAATGAATTGGACCAGTTGAGATAATCCCTGAACCTCCAATCGCTCTAAATCCTCCTGATGATCTTATATCTCCTGCCGTTGTAATAAACCCTGATGAACTTATATTTGACGTGCTTATATTTTGTGTTGTAGTTGAACCATATACGGTTAATCCATCACCAAAAAAAGGAGCTGAACCTGATACATTAAGGAACTCTGTATTAATAACACTCGCATTCGTTAAACTACTTTGAACTACATTGACACTTAGGTTTGTGATAGAGCAGTTAGACATGTTAATATTATTTATAGTCCCATCAACTACAAGTCCTCCTGTATTATATCCGTTCGCAAGTCTTACATCGTGTCCGTCAAGCGTTCCAATTCCATAAGCAGATATATTCCCCCCAGTCCAAAAAATATTTAGGTTCCCTCCTGTTCCATCCGCCGAATTATTAAAATAAAATCCCCCAGTAGAAAACACCCCAGTTCCATTCTTCGCATAAATTCCTCCACCAACTCCACCTGTTCCTGCGGTAATTGATTCTAAAACCGATAGGTTAGTAACAGATGTATTTTCTGTAGATAAATTAGATATATTCACATTTCCAACAGTGTGATTCAACTTCATAAACACTATACCATTATTATCATCCTTTCTAAAATCCATCGTCTTTTTTAAAAACCACTTCATAGATGGACTATTTACGTCAAGGTAAGAGATTAGATTATTTGTTCCTGTATGTTTAAAATCCACACCACCAACAGCCATTCTTTCGGTAATATGAACGGCACCTTCAACTGATACATTAGATAAATTAATATTATGCTTCACTCCAATTCTTGGTTTGTTATTAACTGATACAATACTCATGTTGGCTCCAACCGCTAGACTATTGATTAAATCGTGATTGAAAGTTCCACCACTCGCAATCGTAAGGTGAGTAATCTCGGCAAGGGGTGCTGTGAATTCAGTCTGTACAGATAAATTGGAAACGTTCATGGCGGTCAGTTCAGCTCTCCCTAGATTCATTACAAAAGTAGGTGGGTTCAAATACAAGTCAGGTAGTAGTTCAATCCCATACATGGAAATATTTGGGTTCATCATTATTGTCGTGTCTATACTTGAAACGTCAAATCCAACAGATAAATTATCAGCAAAAGGATAATCAACATCACTTCCTCCCTTCAAAGAGTTCGTCATATCGCAATTTTTTAACTCTCCAATTTGAGCAACTGATGCTGTTAAACTCGCACTCACACTTAAATTATCTAGACTTAAATTAGATGAGTTCAGTCCGCCTTGTCCTGTAATCACTAACTTGTTTGTTCCTGCTTCTATCGTTAGAGAAATATTTTCTCCTGCTGAAATATTTTGGAGCAAGTTTGTAGAGAGATTATCAAGCGATAAATTAGAAATATTTACGTTATGTTGGCTTACGTCCATCGTCATGAAAGGGCTTGTATTGGTCAGGTTCTCAAAAATAATATCGGCCACACTCCCTATGGATAGGTTGTTCGTAGTCGTAGAAAGCATCGCTCGTGTTGCTCCATTTGAGCTGGCTAGAAAATCAATATCTGTAACTTCCAAAGTTCCCCCTACATTCATGTCGTGATCGACATTCATATCCGTAGCCGAGATATTAGTTGTTGATAGATTAGAAATATTCACTCGTCCAGGGCCGAACTCCACACTCATAATTTTAGTTCCTGATGTGGTGTTCTTATAAACATTCCAATCGTATTTCAACCACATATCAAGTGAGCTCGCATTAGCAGTAATATTTGACATAGTAAGGCCACCGTCAGCTGGAGTTCTTCTAAAATTAATTTCATTCAAAGTTACATATCCACCGAAGTCCCCATTCGCATTCGCAAAAATAGAATTGCCGGCTTCAAAATTGGCTTGGGCATAGACAGTATTGGAAACATTCAAGTCCCATCTTATGTATCCGTATCCTTTGACAGATATGTTGGAAACGTTCGCATGTTCGGCAACTGAGAGATTATTCCCTATGGTCACATCATTAGAAACTGACAGATTTGACAAGTTTAGGTATGATGCTTCAAAAGCTGAAATGTTCAAAGTCGTTGTTGTAACTTCGTCAAACGTAGCAATGGAACCGCTTAGATTGGTATTAGAAATATTATCAGTTGATACGTTCGTACTATTATAGATTAGTGCCGGTGCCGAAGTTACAGCTCCAAATATAGTAGAGTTGAAGCTCATATTATATAATATCATGATATTTTATAATATAGTATTCTACCAAAGCAAGTGATAACTCAAATACGCAGGTGTATATTTATCGGCATTTTTCCATTTAGCATTTCTTGATTTAAAATTGTTTCTTCGTGTCTCGTCCTTATGGTAAGTGTAATCCTCTTGGGTAGAGCCAAACTGAATCTTCTTACCCTCAGGAGATATAACATAATATTTTTTAGTTTCTAAATTGCTTACATGTATAGAGCCACCTAAACCTGACTTCTTAAATTTCCTAAAGACTAGATTGGGGTTGCTTATTTTCTCCAGTTGTTCCCTCCTCATCTATACTATCTCCACATATTCTTTTTATAGTATGTAACATATGCGGAAAGAAGATATTTGAAAGAAGTTTCACCAAATCTTCATATGAGCCTTTCTCTTTTATAGTTTCAAAATCAAAATTAGTTACATCATCACAAAAAGTTACATATGGCTCGTAAAATCGTAGTAGCGTATCCTCGCATTTGTTATGGGATAGAACCTTACATCCACATGAGACAGCGTTATGAATTCGGTGTGTTTCTAAAGAGTCATTATTATAGAAGGGGATATTTAAAACTACCTTGGATAGACATAACGCTTGTTTCATCTTATTCGCATCAAGTAGGGCTTCATCAAAGACAAATTCGATCTTCTTATCAGGATATTTCTTTTTCAGGGCATCACGGATTGCTACTCTTACTGGTGATTCAGTTCCAACAAATAAAATATCTATGGGTCGCTCTCCATCATAGTCAATCTTCATGAACTCAAAAAAAAAGGAACTGAAGCAATTAATTCCAAATTCCTTTTTGAGGTGTTCCCCACTTGGATTATCGTAGCAAAAAACAGGATTGGATTTCATCAAGCTTATGTAATACTTATTTTTCAAGTACATATTATTTTCAGGCTCGCTGTTGAGTATAATATACCCAACCTTGACATCTCGTTGTAACATGAGTAGCTTATCGGCTATCATATGAGCTCCAAAAATAATATATACATCTCCGGCTTTCGCATCTATGGTTGAGGTAATTGGAACGTTTATTTTTTGGGAAAGGCATTCGGCATTCTCGTTGAATATTTTATGAGCGCAGACTATATACTTCATATAATATCCTATAGTATTTTAATTTTAAATTCCTTCCCCAATTGGTTCCATGATAGATGCTCCACCACTTCCTAGATTCTCTCTTGCTTTGGCTTCCCCCCTTGCTTTTGCTCGTCTTACCTGTTCAGGGGTTAGTTTCTTTCTTATCATAAAAGTTTGTTTTGGGTGTAACTCTTGAGTGGCTGGTGTTCCGGTTTTTAGGGGAATATCTAACGGATATGGAGCCTTATTAACATTTACTCCTCTTGGAGCATGTAAGGCAGACTGAGCCGATGTACTTCGTAGTAGCTCCTGTCCTCCTGTTGATAAAGCCGTA